>Ga0137418_10000613_pt1 | contig 32044 bp, 23 predicted proteins | sample CZODoug3_1_2_16f_FD_122242 | JGI IMG/M metagenome (GOLD analysis project Ga0137418, IMG submission 122242) | Vadose zone soil fungal communities from Angelo Coast Range Reserve, California, USA - CZODoug3_1_2_16fungal (Hybrid Assembly) | ecosystem: Environmental > Terrestrial > Soil > Vadose... | reverse complement strand
CGCTTGACGGCACAGGCTTACGGTTCGCGCCAGTGAAACATTCTGGCAACCAAAACGAATCGCCGGAGGAGGTTGAAACGGTAGCTATGCTGGTTGAGGGACTGTTGCAGTCGGGAACTACTTGGACCAACAAGAAAGGAGAAACGCTCTCGCTCAGACTCGATGACATCTTGATAGTGTCCCCCTACAACGCTCAGGTTTCGGCTCTGGCACAAAGGCTTCCTGCCGGAGCGAGGGTAGGCACTGTAGACAAGTTTCAAGGACAAGAGGCTCCGATTGTTTTCTATTCCATGGCAACGTCAACTCCAGAAGACGCCCCGAGGGGCATGGAGTTCCTCTATAGTCTCAATCGGCTGAACGTTGCAACTTCTCGTGCTCGATGCGCGGCGGTCGTTGTTGCCAGTCCCGCATTATTTCAAGTACAGTCCAAGACTCCGCGTCAAATCGAACTCGCCAATGCGTTTTGTCGGTATCTTGAGCTAGCGCAGGTTATCCGCCCTTAGGTGATGTTTTTTATCAGAGCCGCGCTGCTCTTGTGAATGATCTGTTCAATCTGTTGAGCAACGAACGGCGCCCAAAGCACCTGGTCTCCTTCGCGCAGCGTACAACCCCCACCGCTTCCCGCCACAATCGCCAGGACCTGTTTGCGGCCTTCGTCCATGATCTTGCGACCGTATCATATTCGCCCTGTGTTCGCCTAACTTGGGCCTGACATTTGGGGCACGATCAGGCAATTGCAGCTTCTCACTGTTGGTGTTCGAATGTAGCCAGCATGCGTCGGCTTGCAAAACAGGATAGGCAGGACAAAGTCCAATCAACTCGGGACTACCAAACAGTACATGAGCGTCAGGGCGTTGCCATTACGTTGGACCCGGATCAGCCATGCCGTCTGGCGTTTTGTTCCCAAATTGAGGAACGCGGGAATGTTCCGTTTAGCGGAGCCGGGTTCTATGTTTCCACTGATGTTGCAGCCGACTTGGGGCTGAAACTCACGGGACCTGATGGGCATACCAAAGAAATCACCTTCAAGTGCGATGGCGACTGGGGACGGACTGGATTGGCGGTCCCCTGCAATGGGACGGGTGAAGCGCGGCTTGTTATTGAAATCCCTGCCCAGGTGGAAGAGATACATATCTGGGGATTGGATTGCGGTGCGCTTGAGCTTCCCCCAATGGTAATTGAGCGCAACGGTGCAACCGAGCAAGAACTCAACTCAACCCAATCGCCGGAATGTTTGTACCTTCCTCAAGAGCGATCGATCGATATGGACCCCGTTCCGGCGGAGTGGCAGGGTGCGTCCATTTCGGAAAAGCCCGGTAAGACTATTCATCTAAAGAAGTGCGCATACTGCCAGCGACTCCTTCCACTAGATCCCGAACGCCCGAGTGCTCTGGCATTTCACAAGCACAACGCAAAGAAGACGGGCCATCAGAACGAATGTCGTTCCTGTAAGAAATGGCGCATCAATAACGAGTTCAATCCGAAGCGCACAACGGACCAGTTACACGAATCCTCCGTCATAACTAGAGAGCGAAAAATCTTTCTAAGAGACCCCGAGATTCTGGAGCGGATTAAGGACCGGAACGGCGCGGGATTGAAAAGTATCGTGTGGGAGCGATTCGGGCGTGAATGTTTTCGGTGTCGTCGCCTGTCCCTACCGAAAATTCGATCGCGCTGAAAAAGCGTGAGCAGCACTCGAGAGGGAACGAATTCCTCGGTCTCAGAAAGCACTTGTCGAACCGCAGAGTTGTGAACGATCCGCCGTATCGGCTCCCGGGGCAGAGGATCACCGCCGCGGGGTCTGTGTATACATTAAAAGAGGAAGCGATTGCTCAAGCTGCCCGTCGTTCGTATCGGTGGTGAAGTCCTCCCACCTGCGGCAGTTCAATGACTCGGCCCATTTCTGGGGGGTGAATGGCACGCGTTAGGGGAGCATCTTTGTCCAGCGACAAATGAGTTCGCGATTGTTCGTAATATTCGAAATAGGACTTTAAAGTGCGGTGCAGGCCACGCTCATGGAAGACGATGAAATGGTCCAGACATTCCCTTCGGATCGAGCCAATGAGGCGCTCGCAATAAGGATTTTGCCACGGGGAATGAGGAGCGGTGAGCACCTGGTGAATCCCCATCGAATGGGCGGTTGCCGGGAACGGCTCGCCATAAATTCGGTCGCGATCGCGCAGCAAGTAGCGTGGTGCACTATCCCAGGGGAAGGCCTGGACCAGTTGCCGGGCCGTCCATTCTGCCGTGGGATGAGAGGTTACGCCAAAGTGAAGGAGTCGGCGGCGATCATGAGACAGAACCAGAAAAACGAAGAGCAGACGGAAAGTCGCCGTGGGAACCACAAAGAAGTCGGTCGAGACCAGTTCCTTAGAATGATTCTTCAGGAAGGTCCTCCAGGTTTGCGAGGGTGGCTTGCGCTGGCGGACCATATATTTGGCGACCGTCGCTTGCGCGAGGTGGATGCCGAGTTTCTGGAGTTCACCATGAATGCGAGGTGCACCCCAACGTGGGTTAGCGGAACTCATTTTTTGGATCAGGTTTTGGACTTCCGTCGGCACCGACGGTCGACCATGACGAACTCTGCTCTTCCATTTCCAAAACAGCCGAAAGCCTTGGCGGTGCCAAGCGATGACGGTCTCCGGTTTCACAATGCGCAGGGCAGAGCGCCAATTGGACCAAGCTCTGGAGAGCCAGACCCACACGAGTCGGTCGCAAGATCGCAATCGCAGGCGACGGTTTTGGTGCTCGCGCTGCAGCAAAAGAAGCTGGTGGCGGAGTGCCAGGTTCTCAGCGTGCAGAGCGGCCCGAGTTTGAAGACAGCCACGAAGGGAGAGGAGCAGGGAAGCGAGGAGTACGAACATTTCCTTGCACCCTACCACGCCTCGCCGCAGGTTCAACGCTTTCAATGAAAACGGACTTCCTGGTAGGGACACCGTCCCCGGAGAAACTGAGCTTATACTATTCACGATGTGCTGGTCGAAATGTGCAACAAGTAGCGGCGCCTCACTTGCCGCGTGTGCTACTTGCTCTCAGCCCAGTCTTTTCTGACGGGATGTTTTGATTTAGTCGAAAAAAATTGTCCGGATCATAGCGCGATTTGACGGCGATCAGACGTTCCCAGCGTTCGTGATACGCTTCCCGAGTCCGGTCATCTTCATCTCCACTCATGAAGTTGATGTAGACGCCGGGTGTCATTGAGGGCCGCAGAGACTGGAAGAGGTTGCGAACCCAGGAGATGTTGGCGGCATCCTCGGACTTCTCGGACCAGTTCCCCAGCAGGTTCAGCACATAGGGTGAACTGCGATCTCCGAACGCGGTCTCCGTTGCGGCTACTCTGCTGGCGGCTCCGCCGAGGTACGCGAGTTCGATTTGAGTCTCGGGAGACGGAATGGTGGCGAGGGACTCCGCCATGATGTCGAGGGCGTGATCGCTGAGAGTCTTGAAATAACCGGATTTGGTGTAATAACGCCGACCATGTGGGAATTCGTCGTCGGCCATAGTCTGCAACCCCAGGAATGACATGCTTTTTCTTGTAACCCCGACCGGGTTGCACATGGAAAAGATGTGATCGAGACACAGGCGACCTTTCTCGGGGTCGCCGATCCAAACTCCCGCTTGCATCGTGGCGGGACGTCCGCGACATTCCGACGGAATGTTTTTTGCGTTGGGTGCGATACGAAGAGAAAGGCTCCATCTCAAATTATCGGGAGATTCCGGCATATAGTCCCTCCAGCGCCGGAGCAGCGTCGGAATGTCATCTTCTATGCAGAGCCCCTCACCGAACTGCACAGAGCTAACAGGATGAAGATTTACTTCGAACTCAGTCACAACCCCAAAGTTGCCTCCACCTCCACGAACAGCCCAGAACAAATCTTCATTCTCGCGGGCACTAGCGCGAACCAGTGAGCCATCTGCGGTGACGAGCGTGAATCCTTCGACGTTGTCACAAGAGAGTCCGTGCAAGCGCGTCAACCAACCAAATCCGCCACCCAACACCAGACCAGACGCACCGGTATGGGAAACGACGCCGGCAGGAAATGCGAGGCCTTCTTTCTGGGTGGCAAGGTCAACGGTGCGAAGGAGTGAACCGCCTGCGAAGCGTGCGCGCCACGCCGAACGATCGACCGTAACCTGGCGCATCCTTGATAGGTCGATCACGACCCCGCCTTCACAGGTGCTATATCCGGCGAGGCTGTGGCCGCCGCAACGCACCGCCGTTAAGGCCTCGGCACTAGCACAAGCCCGGACGGCTGTCTGTATATCGACGACATCGGCGCAACGGGCGATCAGTTCCGGTGTACGCGCTACCATCCCATTCCAAATACCGCGGGCGGCTTCGTACGAGGGGTCGTCTGGACGGAGCAGATCTCCGTGGAACCGTGCGGCCAGTGATCTGTGAACCTCGCGGGTCGCCTCATTCATGTGCGTTATCCAGCTTCGAATCGTCGTGGAGTGGGCGCGCAGGATGGCACACCCGTTTGCCAAACCAGCGAACACGGGATTCGGGCGAGTTAGGCACCATTCGGTTGTTCTACCGACAATCGTCGCTTTTCGGACCGACCATTGAAGGTCTCCCGAGGCAGTACGATTTTTTTCGAAACAGCAGAAGCTGCAGCCTTGAGCCACTCGATAGAGATCGCGGAGTGGGGCGACCGGACGAGATTGGCGACAGCTCCCTAGTAGCTCGAACACCATTTACATCGGGCGGAGCAGTTCGGGGCAATCGTCTTGGAGCGCCACTAGTGACGGTTAACCTCGGGTAGGGACGGAGCGGCGAGCCGCAAGACTTTGTCTTTTGATTGACTGATGTGATCGTACATTCTTTTGCGTGCCAGGTCGGGATTGTGCTCTTGTATTGCCTTCACAATTTCCTGGTGTTCCCGAGCGGGTACTTCGCCGTAATAGTGAATATCAATCGCAGCGTACATGATGCGTTCCATCTGGGAACGGGCTTCGTTCACAGCGCGAACCAGCATTTGATTTCGAGACAAGCGGGCGATTCCCAGGTGAAAGGAAGTATCGGCTTCGATGAATTGCACATAGCTTTCGCGGCTGTCGGTTCGGTAGGAACTCTCCGCCAGTTCGATCAATCGCGCTAAAAGTTCAGCGTCGCCGCCCTTCATGGCGGCCAGTTCAGCGGCGGCACACTCGACCGCGATGCGGTATTCATAGATCTCGTTAAGCTCCTGCAAAGTGATTTGGCTGACGAAATAGCCGCGGTTGGGCACAATTCGCAACAGCCTTTCCTGCTGAAGGCGAAGGGCCGATTCGCGTACAGGCGTCCGGCTTCCTTTGTAGCGCTTCGCTAGAACCTTTTCGGTTAGCGGTTCGCCCGGCTGGTAAACGCCGTGGATGATGTCTCGCTTAAAAGCCTTGTATACCTTTTCGCTGAGAGTTTCGCGCACCGTTGCCGAATACCGGAATGGCGGCAGATGACTGGACGCTACGGCCGTGCTACCGCGCTTTGACTTTCGAAGAGATTTGGCCACTCAACCTCGCTATCAGGGCGAACCAACTATCAAGTATAGAAAAACAGTCTCTACAATAGTCAACCAAGCAGGTGGTATACAACTAATATTCAGGCGGGCAGAAAAATCCTGCGCAAGGGGCGATCGGAGCGGGTGATGGCTCGGAATAAAAACTCGCACGGGGCACTCCTCCCGGCCGCTAGTGCGTCGACGATGCGGAGCCAGTTAACGGCTTCAGGATGTCATCGAGGTAATCGGTGACGGAGGGCACTCGCTCCAAGTGAGGATAGGCCGCTCCGCCGTGATAGTTGAGCTGGTAGCTTTCCAGTACCCCGCTGTTGGAAGCGAGCACGGTAATGGAGGGCGGGCCCGATTTCGTATTCTGAATGGCCTGAGTCAGCTCATCGAGCGAAAACTGGCGCCCGTTGACGCCGAGTATCTTTATATAGGGGCTCAGTCCGCTGTCATACGCGGGCATTCCCGGGATCGCGTCCTGGATGTAGCCGTCATTTTTGATTACCAGACCGAGGGAAGATGTGAAATCGGCCGGTCCACTCTGCCCAGAGTCCAGCATCTCGTTTGGTTCATCGCTGTAAACCAGGCGCCACCCGCCCTCGCTGAGGCCTCGAAAGGAGGGGGGAGGATCTGTAGTTTCCATGCGTTCGCGGAAGAACTCGCGCCAATCGCGGCTTGCGACCCTGTTCAAAGCGGAGATTAGATTGTCGAACGTGTAGGTTGAGATGACTGGCTTTCCACTCGGCCCCCCAAAGAATTCCGCGCAAAAGTTGTCCAAGGAGCGCTGTCCGTGCGTGAGCTTCCGAATGGTGACGTCGACTTCGAGCCAGAGAAGAACACTCTCGATGTAGAAGTCAGTGCCTCGTCGATAAGAGGTCCATTCAGCTGGAGAGAAATAAAGTACCTGGGCGGCGAGCGACGTGTTCTGTAACGATCGCCACTTGCGCCCGGCGCGATGCTCCAGTGTGGAAGCAAGGACCGCGAGATTTTCGCGGGTCTGGGCCGCAGTCCACAGGCCGCTGCGGGCGGTTAGTACTGTCCCAAGATAAGATGTAAGTCCTTCGTAAACCCAGAGCTGATCGCTCTTCATGGGCTGCTGGAAATCCGGTGTGGCCAAGCCTTCCGGGCGCCGAAACTGCCCATTCCACGAGTGAGTGAATTCGTGGGGGAAGAGTCCGGCTTCGAGCAGGCGCTTGTTTGGATCAAGGAGGGTTCGGGCCGGAATGCGGTCGTCGCTGCTTTCGTGGTGCTCCTGTCCGAGACCCATCACGTTGTCGCTCAAGGTGAGCAGAAAATGGTATTCGCGATAGTGATGAGATTGGTAGAGTGCCAGCGCCTCGTTCACCAGCCGCTTGTAGCTTTCAATTAATTCAGGAGGCAGGTCAAGCAGAGATGGTTCGTCGGCAGCTACATCGAGTTCATGGCGCACGGGACCATCGGGCGTCAGCTGAAATACTTTCATATAGGGGCCCGACTGTACGGGAGAGTCGACGAGCAAGTCGAGCGGCAGCGATGCAAAGGTGATTGTGCTCCCTGATTGCCGGTCAATGGGTAGAGCTGTGCTGAATTCCCAGTCCGGAGGAAGCTTCAGAGTCGGCGTGAAAGTGAGATCGGAAGCGGGAAATCCAGAAGGGTACAGCAGGACTTCGCTCCACATCAGGATCAACAGCTTGGCCGAACCGGAAGCGCTGAAGTCAATCGCCGGTCCCGGCGCAGACAGCAAGAAATCAAAATTGACGGTCACCGAGTCCGCGCCGGGGGGCACGTCCAGGTGAAATGCATACATGTCGGCGGAGTCCTGACGCCAGGGGATGCCTGTCCCGCCAGCCGAGAATTTCAAGCCGGCAATATTGGAAATGGGTCCATCGGGAGAGTGGTCCGCCGGCAGCCACTTGGGGTAGTAGAGCTTCAGAGGTCCGGGAGACGCAGCAATCTCCAGCTGCGAATGAAGAACTCTGCGGGCAGCCTGGGTGGCGTCCACTGATATCTTGATGGGGCGCGCGGAACGAGCCTGAGAGTGCGCGCAAATCGCGGTGGAAACCGACGCCACAATCCATAGCGTGGAATTCCAACAACCACGTCTGCTCATTCGAACACCTCCCTCTGCCCACCGGAGCCGTGAAGTGTCACCAGGTGAGCTTCCCCATGAACTGTATGTTGCGCGGTCCTCCTGCTCCGAAATGAGAATCGAAGCTGCCATCGTCTGCTGTGGCCGTGATGGTCGTGCTCAGGTCCGGCGACGGCTCACCGAAGTTCGGATGATTGAAGGCGTTGAAGAAGCTGGTCCGGAACTCAAAACCAAAGCGCTCGGAGATCCGGAAAGTCCGCTGCACCGAGATGTCCCAAGTATTCAAGCCGGGAGCTACGATCGGGTTACGAGGGCAGTTGCCGAACGTTCCAGGGTCCGGCGACGCGAACGAACTGGCCGAGACGTAGGGCAGGGTCAGATCTTTCAACTGATAGTGGATCGGCCCGATGCAATTTGGGCGTTCATGAAAGTTATCGACGCCGCTTTCCCCGCCAAATGTAAGCAAAGGAGTCGCGAGTCCATCGCGGAAGGCAGTTGTTCCTGAAATCTGCCAGTTTCTGGAAAGAAAGCCGAGTACATTCCCAACTTTCGGAGACGGTACTGCATAGATGTAGGTGAGGATCAGCGAGCGGCGCTGATCAAATTCCGAGTTCCCAACGCTGCCCTTGAGATTGCGGGAATCCTGCGGCACGTATCCACTTGTTCCGAAGAAGTCCTCCACCTCGGAAGCGGTATCGATATTGTGGGACCAGGTAAACGCGATCTGCGTGGTGAGCCCGTGGAAATCGGTGGACTTCAGCAGGGCTTGCAGAGAGTGGTAGTTCGCCCATCCGACCGAGGTGATCGTATTGATCTGCCTCAGATCGGGATACAGGGTGTTGAAAGGCCGCCGGGATTGGGAGGTGTTGGTGTCGGTGTTGATTCCAGGCGTGGGCTGGTTGATGTCGAGCAACTGAAGTTGATGTGTACTCTTATTGCCAACGTATCCCACTTGCAGGACAAACTTTAAGCTCAATTCCTGCTGGACATTCAGATTCCAGCTCTGCGTATTCGGAGTTTTGAGCTTGTGATCGATGCTCATAATATCGAAGGGCGGCTGGGGAGCACCGGTACCGAAAATTGGCACGGCTACGTCAAAAGGAATGGGCGCCGATGGCGTGATGGTGTAGCCGGCCGTAGGTCCAATCGGATTTTGCGATAACTTCACGAAGTTCGTGAGCGGCGCGGTATCGTAATAAATTCCGTAGCCGGCGCGAATCACGGTCTGACGGCCAGGGATCAGAGCCACGGGAGGTGTCCACGTGACACCGATGCGCGGCGCGAAGTTTCGCTTCGGAGCGTTGTAGAGTTGTCCACCCGGCAGCTCCGAGGCGAGCACCAATCCGCTAGCGGGATCGAAGGCCGAAAAGCGACTGCGTGACTCATTCACCGTTCCCAGAAAATCGTAGCGCAGACCGCCGATCAAGGTGAGATTCTTCGTCGCCTTGTAGGTGTCCATGAAGAATCCGCTGACCAGGTTCTGCGAGATGTTGGAGTGGTCGCTGCCAACTCGCGTGATGAAGGTGTTCCCCGGGGTGGGTAAGCCGGCCAGCAGATCGACAAGGCCAGCGAGTGCACCAAAATCTGGTGTGGAGGTCGGAGCCAGCAGGGAGGTGCCCAGCTGCGAACCATCGAAGGTGAATAAGCCTCTTGATCCAGAGGTTGTGTAGTCCGAATAATTGTGCAGGAAGTTGAATCCGAACTTCAGGGCGTGCTTGCCGCGGGTGAAGTTCAAATCGTCTGCTACCTGGAACGACGTGGCTACCCGTCCCCCTTTTCCATACTGTAATCCCAGGTTCGAGAAACGCCCCGGTTGCGAAGCGAGGGGAGGTATGGGAGTAACTCCGGATCCAATGTCAATTTCAGGGATGCCAAAGCTCTCCGGCCCCACGCCGGTGTTGAAACCGACCGTGGCCGGATCGACATTCGAATCGCGCCCCTCCTGGAATTGGCTGAAACGGTTGTAGCCCAGGCGCAGAGTGTTCAAGAGATTGGGAGCGAAGATATGCACTTCGCTGATCGCGAAATTGGCCGCGTGCGTCGGCGTCACGCCGAACCAGGGATTTAACTGCGAGCCTCCACCCGGACCTGTACCTCCGCCTGGGAACTCGTCTTCTCCCTTGCCATAAAGATAGCGGGCGGAAAGGGAATCCTTGTTGGAGAACTGATGATCGACTTTGATCACGAAGCTGTCCGGGGTCTGGCGCCCGCGATTATCCGCGACAAAGGGACCTGCCAGGTTCAGGGAAGAATAGATTCCAACAATGTTCAGTCCCAGCTGGTTCACGGGAGTTCCATTGCCTGCCAGCAGGTCTTCCGCGGCCTGAATGTCCTGTGGTGTCGGCGCGTGCCCGTTCAACGTTGTGCCCAGCCGTAGGCGGCTTCCGTCGTAGGCCCCAAACAGGAAAGTACGATTTCGGCCATCATAGATGTGGGGAATATACAAAGGACCGCCCGCGGAACCGCCGAATTCATTCCACACAAAAGGCGCCTTGGGAACACCGTGCAGGTTCTCGAAGTAATTCGCCGCGTCCAGCGCTGCGTCACGATGGATTTCGTAGAGCGTTCCGTGGAAGCTGTTGGTTCCGCTCCGTACGACAGCGTTCATCACGCTGCCGGCATTCTGCCCCATATCCGCGCCGGCGCCGCTGCTGATGACACTGACTTCCTGGATGGCATCGAGAGGCAGCCGAGTAGCCGCGGTTGCCGAGTTGCCGCCTTCGTTGATCGACGGCAGATATGTGGAAGGATCGGTATTGGACGCGCCATCGATGTTGAAAGCGTTCGAACGTGAGCGGGATCCGTTGATGGTGTACTGCGCAAAGGCGAAGTTGCTGTTCTGGACGGCGCCCGGCAAAGTCAGTGCCAGCCGGGTGTAATCGCTATTGCCGATGGGAAGAGCAGTCACCTGTTCCTGGGAAAGCTGGCCGCCGGCGGAATTCGTTTCCGTTTGAATCAGCGGTGGAAGCGAGGACACTTCGATCTGCGTGGTGACCGTCCCTACTTTCATCACCGGGTTGACGGTATTGACCCGGCCCAGAGAGGTCCGGATATCGGTCACGATGGTCGTCTCGAAACCCTCCTTGGTGATGGTCAATTGGAAGGAGCCGAGCGCCAGTTCCGGAAAATTGAATTCTCCATTCTCGTCGGTGGTGACCGTGCGTTCCAACCCGGTCGAAGGATTCGTTAATTTTACATTCGCGCCGGAAACGACGGCGCCCTGGGCATCTTGCACTCTGCCGGTGACCCGGCCGGGATAGAACTGGGCAAGGGAAGCCGTAGCAGTGGAGAGGACCAGGGAAAGCATGATCAAGCGGAGGAGACAGGAGCGGGTCTGCGCGAGGATCACGGCGACCTCCATTCGGGGTGGGCGACGCGCAAGTTACCTCAGCGCTTCTGGGTATGTCAAGAATAATCTCCTGATATACCACGAGTACACCGGGTCGGCCACTCGGGGCTGCTTCTGATATATCACTCATATACGCTTGACATATCGAACGGCTGTGGGATAGCTTTTCTGCCACGCCACGGTGGGGCTGCCCCTCTTGCTAGACGCGACCATTTCCTCAATTCGCAGCCGGTTCCCGGTCTTTCGGAAGAAAATCTATCTTAATAGCTGTTCCCAAGGAGCACTCTCCGACCGTGTGGAAGCAGGTTTCCAGGAGTACCTGCGTGTCTGGCACGAACAGGGGTCCCCCTGGGATGTGTGGGTCCAGCACTACGAGACAGCACGCTCGGTATTTGCACGTCTCATTGGGGCTGAGACCGACGAGGTGGCGCTGGTCGCGAGCGCCTCGGCCGGGGTAAATGGAATTGCCAGCGCGCTGCCATTCCGCGAGCGAAACCGGGTAGTGCTCGGCGAATTCGAATTCCCCACCATGGGGCACATATGGATGGGACAGCGCCCCCGGGGCGCCGAAGTAGTCTTCGTCAACGCCAAAAATGACCGCTTGGCGGTCGAGGACTATGCGAAGCTGATCGACCGAAAGACTGTCATCGTTCCCATGACCCACATCTGTTTCCGGAACGGTTTCCGCATGCCGGTTCGGGAGATCGTTCGTATGGCGCACGATCACGGTGCCCTCGCTTTGCTCGACGACTACCAGGACTGCGGCACCCGGCCCATCGATGTGAAGGCCATGGATCTCGATTTTTATGTCAGTGGAACGCTAAAGTACCTGCTCGGACCGCCGGGCCTGGCTTTCCTGTACGTTCGAAAGTCCCTGGCGGAGCACCTGACCCCGACGATTACCGGCTGGTTCGGACAGGCCAATCCGTTTGCGTTTAACGAGCAATTGCTTGAGTTGGCTCCAAACACTCGCCGGTTCGAGTCGGGGACTCCTCCGATTCCCAGTATTTACGGTGCGAGCGCGGGCGTCGAACTACTGCAGGAAATTGGTCTGGGAAGAGTTGCGGACCACATAAAGATGTTGGCCACAACCCTGCTGGAGGGAGCACGAAGTCTGCGTATTCAGGTGAAGACTCCTTCCGACAGCGTAGGCCCACTGCTGGTGCTCAAGGCGACGAACGCGGACGCTCTGGTGCAGAAATTCGCGGAAGAGGCTGTTGTGCTCTCCAGCCGTCACGACGGTCTGCGTATTTCGTTTCACGTCTATAACACGATGGACGACGTTCAACGTGTCCTTAGCTTATTAGAGAGCAACTTGGATTTGCTGGTCAGGATCGGACACTGACGGAACGCGAGGCAGTGCAGGAGGGACCTGTGCAGTCTTACGATCAGCCTCTCGCGAACAGACCGATAAACAGACCTCTGCGCGCCTCGTCAGTCGTGCAGGCTTGGGCGCTCATCGCTGCTCTGGTCTTGATTGTCGGTGTCCCACTCGCTCCCGCGCAGGTGCAGCCGGCAGATGTCACGGTAATTCAGGCCGGAAAACTGTTTGATTCTGAAACGGGTCGTCTTCTGGACCATCCGGTTGTTGTAGTCGCGGGGAACCGCATTGAGTCCGTCGGTGCGGGCAATGTCACACTTCCTTCGGGAGCTCATGTCATCGATCTGGGAGATGCGACCCTGCTGCCGGGATTCATAGATGTCCACACTCACCTTACGACGAATGCAGGCAGTGGCGGTTATGAGGGACTCGGAGTCTCGGTCCCCCGTTCAGCGCTGACGGGCGCGAAAAATGCACGTGTCACATTGCTGGCCGGCTTCACGAGCGTGCGGAACGTCGGGGCAGAGGGCTACTCTGACGTCGCTCTGCGGGACGCCATCAATGCCGGCGACGTCATAGGCCCCCGCATGCAGGTTTCCGGTCCTCCGCTGGGAATTAGTGGGGGACACTGCGACAGCAATCTTCTCGCCCCCGAGTTCCACTACTCCGCCGAAGGTGTCGCCGATGGGGTCGACGCGGTGATTCACCGAGTGCGTGAAGAAATCAAATATGGTGCGGATGTGATCAAGTTCTGCGCTTCTGGGGGAGTCTTTTCGAAGGGCGATAATCCGCTGCTCGAACAGTACAGTCCAGCGGAGATGCAGGCACTTGTCACCGAGTCTCACCGCCTTGGGAGAAAGGTCGCGACGCACGCCCACTCCTCTCTGTCCATCAAAGATGCGGTGAAGGCGGGTGTCGATTCGATTGAGCACGGGATCTTCCTGGACGAGGAAGGGATCGCTTTGATGAAGCAGCATGGCACGTTTCTGGTGCCCACTTCGTATCCGCTGTTCTGGTTTGAGGAAAACGCACCTGCGATGCATATGCCGCCCTGGGTAATGGAGAAAGCCGCGATCATTATTCCTGCTGCCAAGAAGAACATGGGTGTCGCGTTTCGCAGTGGCGTTCGAGTCGCCCTGGGAACCGACGCGGGCGTCTATCCGCACGGACAAAATGGCGGGGAATTCTGGTCAATGGTCGAGCTCGGACTGTCGCCGGTACAAGCCCTGCAGGCAGGCACTGTGAACGCGGCTGAATTGATGGGATGGTCGGACCGTGTGGGCGTGATTCGCAAAGGAATGATGGCGGATATCGTTGCAGTGAAGGGGAATCCGCTTAACGATATGCGTTCGCTGCAGCATGTTCAGTTCGTGATGAAAGATGGAGTGATTTACAAGGACGAGATTTCCGCCCCTTCTGGGGCGAAGTGATCGAAGCGTGAGACCACATCAACACGCATGCAAGTGCAGGAGGGGTGCTTCATGCTAGTGAAAACGATCGGTCGAATGATTTTATGTTTGCTTGCGCTGACTGCGCCTGCCGTCGTGGCTCAAACGACCCAGGGCGGCATCGTGGGTACGGTACGAGACGAAAAGGGTGCCGATATCGCCGGCGCCAAGATCACGGTCACGAATGAGGCGACCGGACTACAAAGAGACTTCGCCACGACCGGCAACGGAATGTTCCGAGTCCTGGCGCTACCCAGCGGCAACTACGACGTAAAGGCAGAAGCGCCCGGGTTCGCGACCTCAGCCGTAAAGGCCGTAGAGGTCGGAGTGGATCAGGTTCGCACGCTGGATCTGGTCTTGCGGGTCGGAGCGAAGGCAGAAGTCATTGAAGTGCAATCCGACGCAGCTCTCACGCAAACGGAAAGTTCGAGGGTGGGAGAGATCATCGATAGCCGCAAAGTGGAGGATTTGCCGCTCAATGGCCGCGACTTCGCGCAGTTGGCGCGCCTCAATCCGGGAGTCGCGGTATCGGGAGGAGGTGGAGGGCAGCAGGGAGGCGAAGGTAATGTCTCGGGCTTTTCGTCGAACGGCCAGCGTGCCACTTCGAACAATTTCCTGGTGGATGGGGTCGACAACAACAACTACTTTGCAGGAGAGGCGGCGCAGTTGCCGTCGATCGACTCGATCCAGGAGTTCGAAGTTCAAACCAACACGTTCGCGGCGGAGTATGGACGCAACACTGGTTCGGTTGTGAACCTGGTGACTAAGTCCGGGACCAATCACTTGCATGGCTCGGTCTACGACTTTTTCCGAAACGATGTGCTGGACGCGCGCAACTACTTTAATAAGGAGGAATTTCCGAAATCAGGATTGCACCTGAACCAGTTTGGGGGAACACTGGGAGGGCCGATCTTGAAGAACCGCACGTTCTTCTTCCTGAATTACGAAGGCTTTCGCCGACGTGCGGGCATTACGCGCATCACGAATGTGCCTACGGATGCGCAACGCGCGGGCACTTTCACTTTTGAGGATCCCAATACCCATCAACCGGTGACCATCACGGTTCCGGTGACTGCAGTAAGCGCACAGATTTTTGACACGCTGTTCCCCGAGCCAAATCTGGCCGACCCCCAGGGAAACTTCATTTCCTCGCCGGCACAGGGCGATGGAACAGACCAGTTCCTGGTAAAGGTCGACCACCGCCTGCGCGCGTCCGATAATTTCTCCGCGCGTTACAGCCGGACCCGCGCTGACATTTTCTTTCCCTTTACCCCCGGGCAGAGTGGAACAAACATTCCGGGCTACGGTGTGAATGACAATGGAGCCAATCACCTGATTGCACTCTCTTACACCCGGGTACTGAGTCCGAGGACCCTGAATGAAGCACGCTTTGGCTTCACGCGGTCCAACACGCAGCTTGCGACAGAGACGGGGCCTCAAGCCGAAACATTTGGTTTCAACACGGGATGGCCAGCCGGAGCCGAACTGGGCTTGGGAAACATTCCGCAGCTTGCCTTCTCCGGCGGCTTTGTCTCGGGAAGCGCAGCAGTCACAAATCTTGGCGGAGCTATTGACCAGCCCAATCGGACTGCTAATAACACGTTCCAATGGGTGGATAACGTCTCCCATACCACCGCACGTCACAGCTTCAAGCTGGGCGCCGATATCCGGCACACGCAACTCAACCGCCTTTATGATCTCGCCTTCAGCGGGCAAATCGCATTCAGCGGAGCACTCAACACTGCGGATGACCGAGACCCGAATAATCCCCAGAATGTTCCCAATGCTTTAATTGATTTCGCGGAAGGTCTATCGAGCGGTGCGCTTCAGTTCGTCGGAGATTCCCATCGGAATTTCCGCACAACCAGCTACGGATTCTTCGGCCAGGACAGCTTCAAAGTGGGCAAGAATGTGACATTGAACTATGGCCTGCGCTACGAGTTGAACACCGTGCTGCACGAAGCGCACGGGAGGCTGAGCAGTTTCCGGCCGCAGAACTTCACTCAATATCTCGATCCAAGTGATCCAACTATTCAGAGCAACCTCGATGCATTGCGTGCCTCGGGTGTGGTCCTTCAATCGGATGTGGGTTCGATCTACGATCCCGACCACAACAACTTCGCACCGCGCATCGGACTGGCCTGGGATCTTTTCAGTAACGGGAAAACGGTGCTGCGCGCAGGATATGGGATGTTCTACGAAACCATCATCGGCAACATTCCCGGCAACGTCATGCTGAATCCGCCATTCTTGCCCGATTTCTTCAACCCGTTCCCCGGTTGGCCGGACGCTTTCGCTCCGTCGGGCTTTCCGGTTCTCACCGTGACCCAGCAGCATCTGGTCACGCCCTATGCCCAGCATTTCAATTTTTTGATGCAGCAGGAATTGCCGGCCCGCACGCTGCTGGAGATCGGCTACGTCGGAACCCTGGGCACGAAACTGCCGCGCTTCCGTCAAATCAACCAAGCGTTCATCACGCAGGCCCAGGTCGATCAACAAACCCCTGACGTGCGGACACGCATGGAAATCATGGGCATCCCGGACTTCGTGATCGACAATTTCATCCTGCCAAATGGAATTGGAGCGATTCCCAATGTGGCGCGGACACCCTTCTTTGGCTATGCCCAGCTCTTTCAGGCCGAAGACACAATCAGTTCTAACTACAGCAGCCTGCAGGTGAAGCTCGACAAGCGCTTCTCTCACGGGCTGTCGTCTCTGCTGGCGTATACGTGGTCTCACTCTATCGATGGTGCTTCCGTATTTTTCGGTTCGGGCGCGAATGCCACCACCATCTTTCCCCAGGATAACTACAACCTGAATGCGGAACGCGGTAACTCAGACTTCGACATTCGTCACCGTTTCAGCTTGAGTTTTCTTTACCAGATTCCCAGGCCACATAAACTTCCTAAAGCCTTGGCTGATGGTTGGCAGTTGGGAGGAATCTTGAGTCTGCAGACGGGCCAACCATTCTCGGTACTCACCGGACAGGACAACAGCAGCACTGGTCTGGGGAATGATCGCCCCAACGTCAGTGGGAATCCCAACTCAGGGCCCCACAACGTCAATCGCTGGTTCAATACAAATGTTTTTACACCTAACTTGCCACTGACCTTCGGCAATGCTGGCCGTAACATCGTAGTGGGGCCTGGATTCCACAACTTCGATTTTTCGGTGGTAAAAAACACCAAGATTGGAGAAACCGTAAACCTGCAGTTCAGGAGTGAGTTCTTCAATATTTTCAACCATCCGAATTTCGCCTTGCCGGCCAACATCCTGGCGGCCCCGAATTTCGGCACCCTGTTTCAAACCCCGGATGCAGCCCAGAACAACGTTGGGCTCGGTTCGGGCGGACCCCGGCTCATTCAATTCGCCGTGAAGGTTAGTTTCTGAAAATGAAAGTTCGGGGAATCCAGCTGAGTGGCATGAAGGGCAGTGGCGCACTCCTCATTCTGTTCACTCTGTGCGTCGTCGCACATGCTTCCCCCACACTCAAGCAGATCGGCCCCGGCTTGTACGCTTACATCTCTGACAATGACGGCAGCGCCAACTCGACGTTCCTGGTAGGGAAGGAAGCAATTCTCGTCGTGGACACGGGGGTCGACGCCAAAGAGGGAGGTAAGTTGCTGGCAGCCATTCGCGGCGTTTCTAATCTTCCCGTGAAGTACATCGTGAATACCCACTACCATCCCGACCATCAGGGGGGGAATTCCGTAGTTGGGCCAGATGCAGTGGTGATCAGTACCGACTGGACGCGAAATCGCATGATTTCGATGGCTCGAGCCCACCCTGCGCTCAATGTCCCTCGCCTGACGTTTTCTGAAGCACTCACAGTCCACCTTGACCCTTACATAGCGAAAGTGTACTTCCCCGGGAAGGCTCATACCTCGGGCGATGCACTGGTCTATTTTCCGGAGCAACACGCGATCGCGACCGGCGACTTGTTCCTGACTCGGTCCAGCCCGGCAATGGATGAAGGTAGCGTCAAGAGCTGGATTCGAGCTCTCGACCAGGTTTTAGACCTGCCCGTTGAAGCCATTGTCCCTGGGCATTTTGAATTGGCTGGGAAGCCCGAACTGCAACGCTTCCGCGACTACCTGAAGGACTTGTATCTCCAGGTGCAAACGATGCATGACAAGGGCGCTACCGTCGAGGCCGTGCGTCGGAACATCCACATGGAGAAGTACAGTGACTTCCGCCAGTACCCAAAATACGAAGCAACGTTTGCTGATAATGCCGAGACGGTCTACCACCAACTGCAACAGCAGTGACTATGAACACAATTCAATTCCCTATTTCGTGGGTTCGTGAATCCTTCCCAGCTCTTAATAGTGGAGACGACTTCATCTTCTTCGATAACGGTGCAGGAGCACAGGTTCCGCAGACCGTGCTCGACGCGGTGTTGCATCATCTGATCTCGAGAAGTGTTCAGCGCGGGGGACGCTACCGCCAAAGCCGGGAAGTGGACGAATCCATTCAGAAAGCACGCGAAAGCGTTGCAATATTTCTGAATGCGCGCGACTCGGCAGAAGTTGCATTCGGGATGAATGCAACGTCGTTCATTCGAATCGTAAGCCAGGCAATCGCCGAGGATATCCGCGATCGCCGGGAAATTATCGTGAGCGATCTGGATCACGAAGCGAATGTCGCCACGTGGCTCGATCTGCAGCGCAAAGGCTGCGAAATCCGCTGGTGGAAAATGCGAGACGACGGAACCTTAAATACATCCGATCTCGACCCGCTGTTGAACTCTCGAACCCGGCTGGTGGCGTGTACGATGGCGTCGAACGCGCTGGGCTCGATCGTAGATGTGAAAGAAGTCGCCCGGATGGCTCACGCGGCCGGTGCTGAAGTGTTCCTGGATGCCGTGCATTACGCGCCCCACGGGGCACTGGACGTGCAAGATCTCGACTGCGACTACCTCGTTTGCTCGGGTTACAAAATTTTTGCGCCACACATGGGTTTTGTTTGGGGCAAGCGTCAGGCCATGGAAGCGCTCCTCACATTTCGCGAGGATTTCATTCCAAACCAGGTGCCGATGAAAATTGAGGTGGGTACCTTCGTATATGAGAACGTTGCGGGTATGGACGCTGCGATCGGGTACCTGGAAGAACTCGCCGCGCGGGTGCAGCCGGATGTTCCCCCAGGCTCGCGTCGAAGCCGGCTGTTGCTGGCTATGGAGGCGATCCGCGCCTATGAAGCATCGCTTTCACGATACCTTTTACAGGAACTGTCCGCGCTGGACGGGATCGCTCTCTATGGAGTTATCGATCCGCTGAGAGTCGGCCAGCGGGTTCCGACAGTGTGTTTCAATCTGCGCGGAGTCGCTCCATGCACGGTGTCCGAAAAATGTGCGGCTCAAGGCATCGCGGTCCGGGACGGAAACATGTATTCGCCGCGTTTGCTGCAACGCCTTAATATTCCGCCTGAGACGGGCGCGGTTCGAGCGTCGCTTGTTCACTACAACACCGTTGACGAGATCACGCGATTCGTCGGGGTACTGCGGGAGATTGGTCGAAGCTAATATCACGCTTAGAGAGTGTTCAAATTCCGTTTATGAGAACGGGGCGCGGCCGATGGATGACCAGGTGGTGGCAGAATCTGTCAGGACAACGGAGTCACTTCGCCCCGAAAACGAGGGCCTGCAGCGCAGGCTGAAGCCACGCCAACTCACAATGATGGCCATTGGGGGCGCGATCGGCGTCGGATTATTTCTCGGCAGCAGCGTAACGATCGAGCTCGCGGGCCCAGGTGTCATCCTGAGCTACATACTGGGCGCCATGGTGGCGATGGTGGTCGCTTACTCGCTGGCCGAGATGGCAGTTGTCCACCCGGTGGCTGGCTCGTTTGGGGTGTATGCCGAAACCTATCTGAGTCGCTGGGCAGGATTCACGGTTCGAGTGACTTACGGTCTGGCTCAAATTATCGCCATTGGAGCTGAAGTTACTGCGGTCGCAATTTACTTCGGATTCTGGTTCCCGCATGTGCCGGCGTGGACATGGGTGTGCCTGGTATCGCTGGGATTGGTGATCGTGAATGCTCTTCAGGTGGGTAACTTCGGAGAATTTGAATACTGGTTTGCGCTGATTAAGGTTGTAGCTATCATTATTTTCATCGCGGTTGGTGTTGCCCTCATTACGGGCATCGGGCCATGGCATGCAATTGGTCTGGCTAACCTCACACAGTATGGCGGCTTCCTGCCCCATGGTTGGCGAGGAGTGTGGCTTGCCCTGACTCTGGCGGTTACCAGTTATATGGGAGTTGAAGTAATCGCTGTGACCGCGGGCGAGGCGCAGGATCCGCAAACCAGTATCCCCCGCGCCATGCGAACTGTTGTTTTCCGACTTATCATTTTCTATGTGTGCGCGATTACAGTGATGCTGGCTATGACGCCCTGGAGCCAGACCGGCAGCGCAACGGTCGGCGGCAGCCCTTTCGTGAGAGCCTTCGGCGCGGTCGGAATACCATTTGCCGCCAGCCTCATGAACATCGTAGTGATTACGGCAGCCCTGTCGAGCGCGAATACGAACCTGTACCTCTCAACGCGCATGTTGTTTTCGCTGTCTCGCAGTCACTATGCGCCCCGATGGTTGGGACGCCTGAGCCGCAACGGAGTACCTCATGCCGCTCTCGGCATCTCAACTGGCGGCATGGTCGCTGCCATCCTTCTGGCGATTTTTGCTCCAAAAGGCGCTTTTCTGCTGCTGTATGGAACCGCAGTCGCAGGGATGTACTTTGTTTGGATCGTGATTTTGATGACTCACATTGGCTTTCGGCGAAAGTTGGGCGCAGACGCGCTCGCCAAGCCGCCGCTCAAGTTGCCCGCGCAATCTGTTTTTTCGGTGTCAGGCATTGTTGTGCTCAGCGCAATTGCTGCCACCACATTCTTCGTCGAAGGACTGCAGAACACCGTACCCACCTTCGGCGTATTCCTGGTGATCATGTCGGTCATTTATTGGAAAGCGAGGCACAGAGCAGTCTAGCCGCCAACGCGAGCCACGCCGGGGAGAGCCGTTTTGCCAAGGAGACCAACCTTGCCAGGCTGGCCTGTATCGGGCCTAACTCGAACTCGCGCTTTGAAGTCCCAAGAAATGCGCACATGCGACCTCAGCGAAGCAGCTTTAGCCGCCCCCCTTATCGTTTGAACGGTGCGAACGGTGAAAGACGCCGGTTTGAACGGCGCCAGTTCCAGGCACGAACGACATCGAACGACATCCAATAGTCAAGGGTTGGTGCCGGGATCATCCGTTTTTAGCAAGGCCAATACCTCGTCACGACCCCCAAAGATCTCTCCGCACGCCACCAGAACTTTACTCCGAGACAACATGACCCACTCTTTGAGGAAGTGATCTACCTTGCGCCCTGGACTACGCTCGATAGCCTCTTGTCTATGGGTTCATTTCCATTTTCCTCAGCGAAGCAGTTGTGGCCGACGATCAAAAACCGTGCGGTTTCGTGAGAAGAGGTGAGCTCTTTCTGGGAATCGGCGAAGAGGACATCGTGTCCATCGAAGTACCCCTCAGAAATCAAGTCCACCGCCCGCTCTAGGGCGACCACGTTGGCGAGGATTGTGCACAGTTTCTCCCGCCAGAGTTCTAGGAAATCTCCGCTCGTACCCAGCTCGAAAGGCTTCGACTGGGGTGACGTGGCGAGCATGAAGATCCCGAGTAAGCTAGCCCAACTCATGAGCACACGCCATTCCTGAGCCGCCGTCATCACCGCTCCGTTGACCTCGAATGTCAAGTGGTAAAGCAGCCCAGCTTCTACGTTCTCTGAAGCCCAAGGCTGGAACTCGCCGATTTTCCAGTATTCCGAGTATCCGCTCCGTCCCTGGGCGGTTTTCAACCACAGGAACGCCAGTTCGCGATACTGCAATGACTTCTCGAAGTTGCGTAGGCGAGAATGGATGCTCATTTTTCAGCTCCAACGCTCCAACAGACTTAATCGAATTCATCATCTGCTCCATCGCCCGCAGCCGAATTTCATGGTCGCAGAGTTCTGTCGTCTTAACGAGCACAGAGGCGATGTATCCAAGACTCCTACCCATCTTTACGTCCATCTGCCCTGAACTGACTTCTGAGAAGATCTGGCCCAATGCTTTGTGGAGATCGCCTGCTGTCTTCGGAGGCGAGAGAGCGACCAGTTCAGTCTCAGGGCCCCTCCGAGACTCACCGCTCCTGCGGCCAAGCTCAGCAGCCCGTCGCGGGTCGGAGTGGATGGAACAAAAACCGTTAGGGTCGCCTTCGCATTACAGGGCACCCCCAACTTTGCTCGCGCCTTGCATCTGATTGTGTTCACAGCATCCCCTGCAAACTCTTTGGGTGTTCGGTTGCGAGTCATCTCTCTTTTTCTAGCGCTCCGGGTTAATCCGATCGCCAAGCGGAAATCTGAGTTTGAGGCGAACCACGTGGCTTCCGCTATCTGCGTCCGTTTTGCGTCCAGAATTTTCGAGGGTTTGAGAAGGAAGACTTGCTGATTCAATCGCTTACCTTGATTGAATACCTGAAAAGGCTGCGCTCTGCCGGTAGGAAATAAGCACGATGTATCGCGGCTGACGCCGAAGCTATCGGCGCTGCCTGCGAGGGAAAATTTCGGTACAACTTCGGTACAACTGAGGGGGAGAAAGAAGGGTGTGCCAGCTCCTAAGCGACACCAGATAAAGCACTTAGATTTTTGATTTTCATAGTTCGGGACCAGGGGGTCGGAGGTTCAAATCCTCTCTCCCCGACCAATCCAATCTCTTCAATTACTTAGGACAGCGGCCGAGTCCGGGGACTCCAATTGGGGCTCCAATTGGCAGAAAACGGCATCGATCGTCCGTTGCGGTTTTCTTATTGATCGTAATCAGATAATGAAACGTAATGAAACGAGATTCTCCTATTGTGGCGAACGGGAAGAAACCGCTACGCAGGAGTAATGAGATATATTTCGTTTGCCTGAGTGTCAAAACTTGCCACGCCACCCTTAAGGGCCACCTGCACCTGTCCATGATCGCTTTCCCGAATTACGCGCAGCCCTTTGCCGGCCCATGGCGAGACGAGATCCGCTGTCTTCCCCTTTTCGCTGTACAAGGACAAATGCGTCACTTTGTGGCCATCATAGGTGGCACTTACGAGGAATGCGCCTACAGCACGAAGATTCTCAAAGCGCGCTGGACCTAGATTATGAGTATTAGGGAAAATCCGGATAGAACCTGCGTAGCTTTGCATCATGCATTCGTTTAGGACAGCGGGCAACGAGAAGTTCTCACACCAAAACCCCATGTGCATCATGAAATCGAAATCAAGTGACTGAGCATAGCGGCCTCCCGATTGGCGGACGCGATCATTTGCCACTCCGTTAGATAACCTGCAATACCGCACTTCCTGTTTGAACCATTCAAGATCGAGCATTCCAAGGCGCGCGCGGATCAATGGCTGAAGGACCAGATCATTTCCTCCTTCTAGGCTGATCGTGCGAGCCGTCCGTTTCGCAATGTCCCAATACCGAGTGTTTAGTCCAATGCCGACTTGCTCTCCGGGAAAAACGGGAGCCAGAGTTACAGGAATATTGTAGATATGGCCTACGGGTGCATTTACAACATCTACCCAAACCTCGCCGTAAGGTCCGGTTGCGGTAGGGTAAGGCGCCAGATTCTCGCAGATTTCGCTCCAATGAACACGTTCGGCTTCGTCAACAGCAAGGACAAGAGAAGCGTCTACGACGGCTTTGAGGAGAAACTGCGTAAGGGCAAGATCAAGAATGGAGTCTTGGTTGAGACCCTGGTCGACCGTGAACCCCCAGTTCTCAGACGACACAGTGGGATTGAAGTGGTATTTCTTATCATCATTTCTCTTTACGTAGGCAGCGATGAATCGCGCGGCCTCTCTCAGAATTGGGTATACACGGTGGAGATAGTTTTCGTCCTGTGTATAGAGATATTGCCACCATAAACTCTGCACCATCCATGGGGTCATTCCAAACTGATAGGCCCAGGGCGGCACTGGATACGCTACGATTTGGCTCGGCGCTGGATAAGAAGATACCGGAAACATGGCGCCTGGAAGTCCGAAATGTTCTGCCGCGAATTTCGTTGCGATTGGAAGGAGGTTCTCGCAGAGTTCTACGAAGGGTGAGTGTTGCTCGACATGGTTGCTGGAAAAGATACCCCAATAAACCTGTTCGCAGTTGTAGTCCGCATGATAGTCGCCGTGCCACGAGGTTCCGATATCGCCGGCCGACCAGTTTGCGAACAAGCCTGGCGCCACTTTCTTCGGCCGCAAGCAACAAGCTAGGAAATATTGATTCTCGTACCAGATGCGGTCTAATTCACGATCGTTGAACTCAACAGCAGAATGAGACCAGAATTCATTCCACTTCAATTCAGAGTTGTGCTGGATAGTTCGCGGTTCCGATTTCGCGAGTTCTGCGACGCGGTGACGTGCAAAGGTTTTTGTATCGAGGTCTTCCGCGGAATAAGCATGGTTTTGCGGAATGGAGATCCAGTCTTGGCCGCCGCGAATTGTCGTGTGTTGCTGAAGTAGTCTTCTCAGAAGCGAATCGCGAGGAGTAGCTACAAAAGCGTCAATGCGGAGAAGTTGCTGCGTCTCGGGCTTTAGGTGCACATCCGAACTAGGGTCTGCCGGTTCGACAGACCAGCGCCCAGAGATGCGAGCATATGACGAGAAATTGCGGTCTTTGTCAGAAGGTGGAGGCGACGGGCGGTCGCTAATTGGACCTAAAGCAGGAAAGTATTGAAACGAAGAGAACTCGGCATAGTCAGGAAAAATCCCGGCAGAGGTTTCGGGAGACGGCAAGAGTTCGGAAGCTTCTTTGCGCTTACCTGACTCGAAAGGTCCAGCATGAAGGCCGTCAATCTCCGGCGAATACACAATTGATCGGAGTGGCAAGGCTTCGTCGGTGGAGGCGGAAATGAGCCCGGTTTCCCAGTCGACGAAGACGAACAGCTGAACTCGACGGTTCTCATTTTCGACATTCGCGCATCTTAACGTTAGGGTGAATAAGCCAGTAGCAAGGTCGAGAGTGTGTTCGCTTGGCTCGACCCATGTGGGATCCCAGTTGATCCAGATGGTGCCGCAGGGCCAAGGGCGAGGCCACTTTTTTCCGTCGTAGGAACTCGCCACCCTTTCGGAATACTCGCGAAAAAAGGGAACCCTAGTCTCCAGATACAGCATATCTGGCTTTTCCATCTTTTTGGCTTCTTCACTGGCGCGTTGCCAAAGTTGAAGTACCTCACGAAACGAGAGCACATGATCCGCGATGTCCTCGCTCACGCGAATGTCCCAGCAGTCGTTCTTGCCAATGTGAATGGCAAGCGCATCTGGGCGCACAACCACACATGCTCCAACATCACCGTTGCCGAGGAGCATCCCGTCGAAGAAGGAGGGGCTCGGTGTGTCACGAACGATCAGGTGTCTTCGGGCGATCTCGGACGCGTTGAGATGCGCATCCGTCGAGATCCCCGCGGTACGGCCGTCTGAAGCACCGCTCGTCGAATGTGCTGCGGCGAGGGATGCCAGAGCCGAGGTTTGTAGAAACTCTCTACGGCTGGTTCTCATAGAAGCGAGTCCTTTCTGCATCGGCCATGACAACGCCTTTCGGGCAGTTGCCTAAGGGATGTATGCGATCAAGGATAGGGGTGATGTCAGCTTCGTTCTCCTGCTCCGCGGCCCATCGGTGAAGCATGGGAGTCCTTACCACTGCCGGACAGATGGCGTTTACCCGGATTCCATCTACCGCGTAATCCAAGGGCATCGTTTTTGTGAGAGAGATCAGGGCTCCCTTCATCGCGACATAAGGCTGCATGGTTCGCCTGACAGATGAGACCGACCACAAAAATATCTTGACAAGACGTGCACGTACACGTTACATCTGCAAGAGACGTGTACGTACACGAACACGTTACATTTTGACAACGGACGTGTACGTACACGGAGACGTTACCATTCTAACGGACGAGTTTCTCCCTGTCTGCTGAGGCTGTAACCGCTTTGCTATCGAGGACGTGATCGTATGAGACCGATGTATCTTTCCTTTCTCACCGTGATTACAGTGGTTGTCGCTTTCTTGCCCTGCGCGATCGCACAGGGCAACAACGTCGGCCAGAAACCCTATCTCGGCTGGAGCAGCTTCAGCCAGCAAACCATTCAAGGCGACTTCCTGACGCAAGCGAATATGATCACGCAGTCCGATGCACTCAAAGCCTCGGGCTTGCAGGAACACGGCTTCGTCTATATCAATCTCGATTCCGGCTGGCAGGGTACTTTCGACCAGAACGGGAGACCCATTCCGAATAGCACGACGTTCCCTGATATCAAGGCAATGGTGGATCATATTCACGCCAATGGGCAAAAGGCGGGTATCTACTGGATCCCCGGCATCGAGCAGCCGGCTGTGGACGGCAACTATCCTATTCTTGGCACGCCGTATCACACGCAGGATATCGTCGTAACCCCGCTTGCCAAGGGCAATGCCTTCGCCGCCAACCCACCCTTCCCCTACCACGACAAGATCGACTCCACCAGGCCAGGAGCGCAGGAGTACATTGACTCAGTCGTCGCGCTCTTCTCGTCCTGGGGTTTCGATTTCATCAAGCTCGATGCTGTTACGCCGGGCTCTTACTCAAACGATCTCTCTATCGATAACCGAGCCGACGTTGAGGCATGGTCGAACGCCATTGCCAAAACGGGCCGCCCCATCTGGCTTACCGTTTCCTGGCAGCTCTCACAGGACTATGCCTCTGTCTGGCAACAGTGGTCGAACGCGCGCCGCATTGACGATGATGTCGAGTGCGAAGGCCGCTGTGCCACCCTGACCAACTGGCCGCGTATCGTGTTACGCGAGTACGACAATGTGGGCTGGCAGCATGAAACAAGCATTACCCTCGGATGGAACGACATGGACACGCTCGACGTCGGCGATAGCACGCTCGACGGCCTCTCTGACGAGGAGAAGCAGACTGCGATTGCCATTTGGGCCATGGCGAACTCCCCCATGTATCTCGGTGGAGACCTCACCAAACTCGATGATTTCGCCAAGTCGGCCTTCACGAACGACGAACTCATCACCGTTGATCAGTCCGGCCGCCCCGCCGTACAGGTGACTGGCGGCCCCCAGCCCGTGTGGATGTCGAAGCAGGCGGACGGCAGCATCTATGTTGCTCTCTACAACCTGAATGGCCTGCCCAGTAAAGTCATTGTTCACTGGAGAGATCTCGGTTTCCGCCACGCCTTGGCAGTGCGCGATGTGTGGAACCGTATCAACCTCGGCCCGTCGCCCGTTGCCTTCACTACCACCATCCTTGGCCACGGCTCACGCCTGTTGAAGGTTACCCCCTTCGGTGCGGTTACGGCACCCGCCGGCCAGGTCTATGAAGCAGAGTCCGCAACGCTCAGTGGCGCCACGTATGTCTCTCCTTGCTCCGCCTGTTCCGGTGGGGCGAAGTTGAGCTATCTTGGGGCGTCCCCCGCCACCAATAACGCGACCTTCAATGTCTACGTAGACAAGGCTGGAACCTACCGCATGGAAGTTGACGCGATGACACAGGGACCGCGGGCTCTCGTGTACGTCGTGAACGGAGCCCACCCGGCGACGCTGAACATGGGGGGAGGCAGCTTTAACCTGCCACAAGCCGCCACCGTGCCGGTTACCCTCATCGCGGGTAGTAATACGATCACCTTCAGCAATCCCGGAACCTACGCGGCGGATCTCGATCGTATCGTCATCTCCAGTGACGGACGTGCAGTCGCTCCGGACTTCACGACCTACGAGGCGGAGGCGGCACAACTCAGTGGCACGGCCAGCGTCGGCGGCTGCAGCTTCTGCTCGGGTGGAGCCTACGTGGGAAACTACGGCGACGGCAGCCAGAACGCCGTTACGTTTCCCAACGTTACGGTCGCAAAGGCCGGCACATATCAACTCGAGGTCGACTACACCACCAGCGGCCTGCGCACGTTCTATATCTCCGTCAATGACGGCCCAGCGACCGTCCTGGACGTGAACGGCAGCACCTTCGATTCGCCGGTCCCTGTCCTGCTTCCCGTACAGCTGAATGCCGGAGCAAACAAGATCGTGATCACCAATCCCAATGCTGGTGGCTATGCGCCTGGGCTGGACAGCATCACCGTTGGACCGGTAGTTGGCTCTTCCCACCTGACGGCAGCTATAACCCGGAAGAGTGGCCCCGATCGACTCCGCATCTGGCAGCTTTCTTTCACCAATGCAGGAAGCGCAGCCGCACAGCGCGGCCGCCTGAACAGTTTTGCCCTGGTTCCGACAACAGAGGGGACCGGATGCCAAGCGAAGCCAGTCCTTCCCACACCGCTCGCACTCGGCACGATCCCCAGTGGGGCCACCCGCAGCGTCGATCTGCCCGTGGCGTTCTCACCGCTCTGCCGAGATGACGAGACCTATCGTTTCTATGCGATCTTCTCCGCAAACAACGGAGCGGATGTTGGTAGCCTCATGTCCACTGAAACCCACTAATCTAAAGCCCAGAGGGGTCGCCTTGTCGAGCGGCTCTCTGGGCTTCCGAAGAACGCCTCAGCTCCGGGCTGGAGTCTTCTGGATTTCATCCACAGCGCCGTTGCGGCCTCCCATAAATTCCGGAACCACTTTGTTTTCGACTAAATTCATCGCACCCTCCAAATCCTCCGCCAGTCATGCGAGCGCCATAGACCCCTTCGAGCTCCCGTATGCGAAATCACCCGGCACTTTGGGTGTCGGTCCTCGCCAAATACCGTCAATCGGCAGCATCGTCGATAGCTTTTCCGTCCCATACGCAGCCACCTGACCAACTGATCCAAGTCCAACGCTGCTAGCGGGAACCGGAGACGAAGGCAGAAAACTGCTCGTCAAGGGCTGAGTGACTGGACAAGTCGAAAGTGCTGCATCCTGGGCATCAACAGACGCAGTGTTCTGCTGCCTATCATTTACCTGAGCCGATGTGCCGTACCGTATTGGGAGCCAAACCCGGCGAATTCCGGGCGGATCGAAGCAATGAAGCAAGCCATTGCTCGATCGCCGCCCTGACCTGCGGGCGTTCGAACTCGGAGACTTTGTACGACTCCCATCGAGGCGACACGTACTTGTTGAGCACTGAACGGTAGGAGCCGGCGGTCTGGAACGACATGAGCGCCGCTTCCTCTTGCATTCCACCGAGTGGCACATCGAGGCATGGTTTGAGCACTTCTTGGATGTAACGGTCGATGACCCCGCACATCGTCGGGGTGCTCTCATCAACCTCCGCATTTGCAGCCAGTCGGAGGTTCTCACAGGCCCGCTCAGCGTCGTCACGCTTGGGCAATTGCTTTCCTCTGTCCGTCTTCCTTTTCATTCCAGGTAGAGTGCTACATTTTGCGCGCTAAACTGCCGTACACAAGCGCGAACATCATAGCGCGTTTCCGGTGTTCTGGAGACCGCCGACATCAGAGTCGAAATCCCACCTACGTTGTCCAAAACTGCTATAAATTCATGCTTGCGGTCGAAAATCACCTGATTCCATTCCCAACATTTGGTTCACTGCGGACTTCCATCTCGGGCACACCAATATCATCCGCTATTGCGCTCGTCCCTTCGCCAATGTCGAGGAGATGAATCAGGGAATTCTTGACCGGCTCAACGCCGACGCGAAGACCAATGACATTCTGTACTTTCTCGGAGACTTCTGCATCGGAAGCACGGCCCGCGCGCGGGATTATCGCCGTCAAATCCGCTGCAGGAGGATCTATTTCGTCCCCGGAAACCACGATAAACAGACTCGAAAGCTCGCACAGGAGTTCTTCTGGCTGAATGATCTTGCCCAGGTCTCAGTTAATGGTCGGAGAATCATTCTTTGCCACTACGCCATGCGTGTTTGGGAGCACTCTGCCCATGGAAGCTGGCATCTTTACGGACATTCGCACCGCAAGCTTCTAGACGAACCAGCCTCGCTCTCAATGGACGTAGGCGTGGACACTCACGACTTTCGACCCTGGCATCTCGATAAAATCAGTTCCCTGTTAACAGAGCGCGCAAGAACACGGAATGAGCACCACGGTGTACTCCCGGCGAGGATTTCCGAATAGGATTCTCGTGCTAGACCCTATTCGCGCAGCACGGACAGCTTCTACCTAAAGGCGTCCGAACGGACATTTCTTTGCCCTCTCGGAACGAATTCTCCGCAACCTCCACGTTACCCTGGAAGCTTTACCTCGTCCCAATGCCTAAGGAATTCCGCGACCGTCCCCTGGGCGAATCGGCGCAGTCGTGCGCGTTCGTCTTCATCAGTCGTGGTCATCTCGAAAATCGCGTACTGCGACGGACCGCGGTGCTCAGGCGTCCCGAAATGAGTTCTCAGATGGTTGATAGCAACTGGCACGTCCGGATGATTGATGGCCGGACTTTGCGCAATCGCTTCAACGCAGGAACCCGGTCCGTCTTTGTAAGCATTGAAGGTCCATACCAAGTCGTAGCTATCTTTGCTTCTGTTCCTTTCGTCAATTGCAAAGGCTTTCAACACGACGAAAGGGAGAAGATTTCCTACTCTCGCAATCACCGCCTCTTGGATACCGCCATGGTCCAACAATTCTCCATGGAGCGTTACCTCGAAGTGGTCTAGTTAGGCCTGCCAGTTCTGCTCCGCGGGTCCGGACCGCGCTAATTCGGGAACCTACATTCTGCCCCGGATTTCTCAGGAGTTGACCAGCCTGTCCGCTCCCCACCGGGCAAAAGAATTCCAAGAGAACCCTGACGCCGTCTACGTTGCGCTCCCAACGAAAAGTTTCCTCCTGATCCGTATCTCGGTTCCGGGCTGGCGCGAATTGGGCTGCCCTTAGATTCTGTTGAAGTGTCCGATAGGCTTCTGCCTCTTCGGTCGCAAGGGTTACTCCTACCACAATGTCAAGATCCGTACTGCCGATATGTTCCCTCATCTCCCGTGGCACTGTGCCCACGAGATAGCGCGGCGTCATGCCGCCGATCAGGAATAGTCGCGAACCCCAAGGCCCTATATTTGTGAGTATCGTCCGGAGCGCCTTCTCACAAGCAGCCAGGGCTTGCGGGGTATAAAGTAATCGCGGATTCGTGGACTCAGGAGATGCCATTGGAAACGATCCTTTGGCGGAGGTTCTGCGCCACTTCGGGGGCTCGGCCGCTCGCATTGATGGTTTCGATGTAGGCCCGCGGTCGAGAAATGATCCGAAGATCCTGAACCCCAAAATCGGCAGAAGCGTTCGCGGGTGTCCACAACGTCGCATTTGCAAACGCCAGATTGTTCTTGGATTGCAAGAGCTGCAAATTCGCTCCCTTATCCACAATCTCCCCCCCGAGTGCACCAGCAACTTGTTTAATTGAAATACCAGATTCAATCCAGACGCTGGGATCGGGAAACGTGGTAAGGGTCGGGGCATACAGGTTCGCCGCGGCCGTGCCCGCCAGTGCCCAACGCCCGTTGAGCTCATTCAGGCGCGGCATCTTCTTCAATAGTTCTTGCGGTGATCGGCTCCACACGTACACGCCAGTGCTCTGTGCACCGGGTTGTTCTTCTGTAGCCCAGAGATCCAAAAGTCCGCCGGCGTTAGAAATCTTCCAGAAGCGCTGTGGGCCAGCTCCTTGCGTGTCGAGCAATTTTAGTTTTGCAAGGCGGGTAAGAACGCGGCTTGCTAAACCAGTGGATACGTTTGCCTGTTTCGCGAGATTTGCGAGGCGGATGTCCTTGTGCAGGAAATTCAACAGTAAAATCTCTGCCAGCAGACCTGATCGATCACGGAGGCGCGCGCGAACCATGGATTCTTTCTGCAGAGCCCCTTCGATTCTCACATCCACCAACAAGCCTGGAGCAAATAGGCGGCAGATTCCCGTCCCCTCTTCAACCCAAGAGATGCCGTTTTCGCGAAGCAACTCACGCGTGGCGGAAGACAAGTGGCGAGTGGCAATTAATCGGTGGTGCCGAGTGGAATTCGGGTCCGAATTCCGCCACTTATCAATGAGTTCCTCGGCCCTTTCCTGGCTCAGAACCGGAATAGAAAGAACCTCAAAATTCGTTACCTGACCGCCGTTGACGATGACAGCGACAGAATGAAGATCGGGCTTGGCATGAGCATCAAGCCCTTCGACTTGTTGCAACATGCGGGACAACCACTCGGGCACCGATTCTTGGAGGGCAAGACTCACAACGGAAATTTACTCCACAACCCATATTTACAGCAACTGTAAATATGGCCATCGGAGTGTATTTTATTCCTCCTCAATACTTTACAGTGACAGAATTCCGAGAGGACTCCTCCTTTCGTCCTGTAGTTCGCCAAAATTCTAGCCGGATATGAAATCAACAGTTTGCACACTTTCCTCAACCCGACCGTCTGTTATCACTGTTGCCCATGTTCGATTTCTTTCGAT
>Ga0137418_10000013_pt3 | contig 32045 bp, 69 predicted proteins | sample CZODoug3_1_2_16f_FD_122242 | JGI IMG/M metagenome (GOLD analysis project Ga0137418, IMG submission 122242) | Vadose zone soil fungal communities from Angelo Coast Range Reserve, California, USA - CZODoug3_1_2_16fungal (Hybrid Assembly) | ecosystem: Environmental > Terrestrial > Soil > Vadose... | reverse complement strand
AGGGTATATTATGCCTTTTCCCTAAGTTACCTATGTGTAATGGTATATATTGCTTTATTGGCATGTTACTTATGTATCCTAATTAACTATGATATGTACCTGTCTACTGTTGTCTAGTAACAGAGAGTGTCTTTATATTGGACATAAGGTACAGAGAAAGACATAGAGTACTTAGCGTATGGTTTGTGGGTCTAAGGGATATGCATATGCATCTACAGTGAACCACACCAGGTCAGAGGGCATACCAGTAGTGGTCTAGACCCTGTGGTCTATTGGTCTAGTCCCTACAGTGAGTGAAAATCGTCTGTAAGGGCCTGGTAGGTGAGGGTTGGTATGAGGAGACCTAGAGAGTGCTGAGAGGCTCTTAGAAGGGTGTGTAGGGATTCTATGAGTATACGTGGGAGTAGGTATTGACATATGAAAATTTCTATGGTTCGCCGCGAAATCCTTTAGGGAGCCTTTACCTGTAGGGGACCTTGACAGGGGGACTGTGTATGGGAGGATGTGGTTAGTAGGCAGTACCGATGAGAGGCAGTGATCATGATCCTGATTGAGATCAACAGGGAACAGCGTCAGTACGTGATGGACATGTCCATCTTGCTTCCCTCACGGACGCTGTCAGGCTTGCGTGAGCGGCTGATGAACGGTGTGGAGTACCAAGGACAGTTCATGTGTGAGGTGACCGAGACTGAGCGCTCCTGGATCGTTGAGCGCGCAGCAGCCACCATGGACGCCATGGCACGTAGGAACATGAGCGCATGGATGACCTACGACTACAGGAACCTTGAGAACATGGCTTACGCGCTGTTCGTAGGCTGCGCGGCCTGACCCTTACCTGTTTAGTCATCCTCGTGAGTTTGCGAGCATGGCTATGGGGGTATGGTTACCCTGCAAGGCTTGACCCACAAAAGGAGTGATCGAAATGGCCGCAACGGTATACATGATCAAGCTCAACGGGATCACACAGGACAAGACCTACACGAACAAGGGACGCGCGATGGGTGCGGCCGAACTCTTCGCCAAGAGCGCGGATGGACTGGGCATGGGTGACACAGTAGAGATCGTCACCCAGAAGACGGGCAAGATCGTCTTCACCTACACAGCGGCGAGTGTCATCACGGAAGCGAACAAGATCACGGCGGACAAGGATGCACACACCATGCGTCTGAGTGAGTTTCAGGCCCTGGAAGACGCTTACATCCGTGAGGGTGTGGTGACGCTCTCTGAAGTCCTGACAGCCCAGTACGCGGCCGAGGAAGCCTTGAGTGTCTCCGTGGTCGGAGTCATTCAGAACGGGACGGGTATGGCGGGAATCACCCACTACCACACCCCTGGTTGCCGTGACATTCAGCGGGAAATGAAGCGTTACGGGCAGAGTGCGGGTGACGTGCTGTGCATGAATTTCGAATCGGTCGCCGAAATCCTCATTATGGAAATGGGTGATGTGTCGAGCGATTACGCCAGTGAGGGAACTCCCGAGTGGTATGAGGCCATTCTGGAAAACTCGAACAGCATGGTTCGTATCATGCCGTGCCTTTCGATCCCTGAGGGCAAGATGGGTGACAGGCTCCTGCGAGTGGTGAAGGGGGAAGTGTTCTCCCTTGAGCAGGCGGCTGCTCTTGACCCCCAGAAGTGCGTTCGGTGCGGAGTCCACGGGGACATGAGCATGACCCCTGAGAACACGTCAGAGGGGCATGTGTGTGGTTTCTGCACCGCAATGGCCCAGGATGCCGAGGAAAACAGCGTGCAGTGGGTGACCCAGGAATACCTGTTGGAAATCGTTGTGGATGAGTCCACGGGGGCAGCGGTTGATCTCGGTTGGCACAAATTCACAGTGTCGGCAGCCAATGCTGCGAACGCAGAAGTAATCGCCAACATGTACGGGGTGCGCAACGGTTCCGGTATGCCGCGAGATGGTTGGGTGAGCATCATCCGTGTGATTGATGTGTGCGACGTCTGAGAGGCTGTGAGGTATGGGGTGGGCACTTGGTCCACCCCTCCTCTGCAAGGCTCTTACAACGCCACACAGAGCTTTCGATCATGCTAGATAGGCTTTGCTCAAGCTTTACTGTTCTAGGGTCTTGACACCGGCACCCTCCTAAGGAAGTGTCTGAGTGTCAGTAGCTCACAGGGAGGCACACATCATGATCACGGTAGCCGAGATGGTTCGGGTAACGCGTAAGGGCGGGCAGGTCACACACCTTGCCCTGAGTGCCGGTGTTTCCTCCCTGTGTGGTCGTGTCGCTCTCATGGGTGAGCGTGTGCCTGCCGACAGGCTGTGCAAGTCTTGTGCCCGCGTAGCCCGGGTGGAGGACACAGAGGGTACGTGGACGGAAGCGCAGAAGACGTTCATCAGCATGCGGCGTACCGGTGAGCAGTGGGCAATGCTGGAAGACGTGGTAAGGGACTATGAGAAGGGTGAAGAGAACAGCGCTTCTCGAATTGCCCTTTACCGTGCCGCATTGGCTACCCGCAATTACGCCACTACGGTTATCACGAATAACCCCGATTCTCAGCGTAGGAATACGGACGGGAATTCCATGGGATATGGAAAGGGAAAGCTTGTGAATGAGATTGCCGAAAAGCAGGTTGATTTCCTGCGCGTAATCTACACCACAATTGATGAGGCATTCGGCATGGGAATGCTTGATGCTTTCAATGAGCAATTGGAAAAGGGAAAATACACCAAAAGCAGCGCTTCAAAGCTTATTGACAGTGTTCTCCCTTTGTTCAATGGCGCTAAGAAGGAAATCGATCGTAAGCGTCAGGAAGAGATCAAGGTCGCCAATCCTTCCCTGGAAGAGCTGAAGGAGGGAATGTACGGCAACGGGGAGAAGATCTGGAAAGTCAAGATCTCTCAGTCGAGCGGCAAGCCGTATGCCATGCTGTTGACCGAGCTTGCGGAACCTGTCGTAATGAAGACCGCAACCAAGACCCATGAATTCGTGTACGCGCCTGGTGAAGTCCGCAACATCACTCCGGACATGCTCTTGTCTCTGGCGGATGCCAAAGCCTTTGGACGGCGCACAGGGACATGCTGCTGCTGTGGACGTACGCTTACCAAGGCGATCAGCATCGAGCAAGGTATCGGCCCGGTCTGTGCAGACAAGTTCTAGCCGTACCGCTTTAGGCATCCTGTAGGGCTCTCTCAGAGCCTCGCAGAGTGTCTATGGCAGTAGGGACCATCTACAGCCCGAGAGACGCTTAGAAAGGCGTACAGCGAATGGAAACTCGTAAGCATGTTCTCGCACGTGCTGTTGTGAGTGCATGGAAGAACAATGAGCCCTTTGGTTTGCTGCTGAATGCGCTTTACCGGGAATGCGGAATGTCCAAGGGTGTCGCGCACGCTGAAGTCAATTGGATTAAGGCCAATGAGGAAGGAAGTCCTGTAAATGCCCACTGAATACGAGCAAGCCGTTTATACGGTCGTAGCGGACGCGTGGCTGCATGAGGACATCATCACGGATAAGTGTGCACAGGTTATCGCTGCCTGGTGGCATTCTCCTGGTTCGCCGAATTCAACTGCTCTTAGCACCCTGGGCGTGGTCACGTGTGATGCTCAGCTTTCCGATTTCGCTACCGATAAAGAATACGCGGAAGCGAATGGAAATGCCCGTATGTGCTTGAATGCACTTTCACAGTATATTCAGCACATGCAAAATGTGGGTGAGGAAATTCATACGAATTACTGTGAATGTGAAAGTCAGAAGGAAACCAATTTCATGCTTTCTCGAAAGGATAAAAATGCATTTGCATAAATGGGGCGAATGGCATTGGCCCGCATATTCCATTTATCAATACCGCTATTGCAAAATGTGTCGTAAAGCCAAGAGAAAATATGTGGGAACTTGGCACACGAACCGCTGAGAGCCTTGCATGAGCCAGGTGGCACGATCCCCCACCTGACTTGTGTTGGACGCTTAGAGGAGCGTACAGAGCCCTTTAAGGGCCAAGTGAGAGGAACGAGACATGTACGCATGGTTCTACAACTGTGAGGATGACGTTTATGAGTACGTGTTTGAGGCTTACGAGGTTTTCGTATCCCAAGAGTTCGGCTCATGGGCATATGATGCTTACGTAGCCGGGCGTTGGTTCGCGCATGAGTGTGGCTTTGCCCTGCTGGAAACGGCTATGAACGAGGGTTCTACAGCTGTATGGGACGACTATCACGATTCCGTCACCATTCAGGATTTCTGTGGAGTCTGAGAGGCTGTAAGGGGTACTACCAAGGGATTGACAATTACAGTCTCTTGGTAGTACACTCTTCTTTTATAAATACAAAAGAATATATGAATAGATATTCTAAATATAATCGTTTATGTTTCTTTATATAATATGTATATTCTTTTCATAAGAAAAACATATTGTATATTTATACATAAAAGAAAGGATATATCTTTGCCAGAAGTATCTTTATTTGATTGGCTGGTTGTCTTTGGTATTCCTTCTGGAATGTGTTTCTTATTCCTTGCTTGGATTATTATTTATGGAACAAAAGGAGAATAGAATTGTTCAAACGTAAAGATATTGATCCATTTCCTTCTGGTTATCCTTTAGTGGAGGAGCGAAGAGTTCAATTCTTTCTATTGGGAAATGTAAAAATGACTGTCCTAAACAAAATTCCTATTCAGTTATTGGAATGGAATATTCGTAATCATGATTCATATACTTTTCTTCCATATGATGGTGGAGGAGCAATAGTTCTTATTTGTTCTCAAGTAGTTTCTATTCTTACTGACTCCGAAATCCCAACAAAGGAAGATGACAATGTCGCTGGCTAACAATAAGCGTTCCCAAGTAGTCGCTTGGTTGGGTTGCCAAGATGCATGGGATGAAATCGAGCATGCTCCTCATAGTCACACTGATAGATCAGAACTTGTTCAGTGCGCCGGATATACAGAGGAAGGCACAGGCACTGCTTCAGAGGCTCTTGTCAAGTCTCCCACTGTGTGGATGACTGGATCAGGTCGGTACATGCTGACGGATCTCTCAGAGGGACATCTGGAGCGTCTGAGAGATGCGCTGGATCTTGTGTCTCTGGAAGACTCGGAAGGTGTGGAACTACAGCACGCGCTGTACGACATCTAGGAAGGATCATCCAATGCCCGTAAACGACTCTCAGAGCGCCCAGGAGCCGACGGAGGTACAGGAACCCCTCTACAGCCTTACAGGGCTCACAGAGGAGGATCTAGACCTACTGACGCAGGCTCTGTACGTACTCAGTGACAACGTCATGCCCAGGACACGGCGCTATGAACTGATCATGTCCATGATCAACAGGCTGTACGCGGCGCAAGACTGAGCATGAGACACCCTCTGTACTAGGCGAAAAGACCTGGTCAGAGGGTGTTTCTGTGTCTGGACTTGACACAGCGCCGGATCTGAGTAGTGTTCTACCTGTCAGCAGCACAGAGCAACGCCGGAGCGAGACAGCCCTAGGGCCTAAAACGACGCAACGGACGCTCATACGCTGGTGATAGTTCCGGCTAGTTCGTATCCTTGAACGCTTAGAGTATCAGCGGGGCGCAAACCCACCTGTGGAAAAGGCTCTGTTCTTGGCTTAGACGAGGGAACGCAAGTTCTGTACAGCAGTGAGAGAGTCCTCTAGTCTCGTGTGGTGGGTTAGGGGTAGGGCTCATGCCACTAGGCAAAAGCTATACAGAACTAGCCACAATTTGACTCCCCTGCCTTTTAGGGTGGGGAAAGACGATAGCCTGCGGGTGTGTAGTCCAACATGCCTACTGGGCAGGGGAGTTGACAGCAACACCGCAAGGCAGTACGGTTCTACCAGCAACACCGAATGAGCGGGAAGCGAAAGCAACTCGAAACGGAATCAAGATCCTTGATAACTCAATAGTGGACGCCAAACTTATACTAGGCAGTGTTAAGGTCACTGGAATTAGGCAGGAGAAATCCTATGTACTTCCAGGAACTTTACGCAATTGATGGTGTGGAATTCGTAGAGGAACACGCGGATCCCATCAACCACGCATATGAGGTCCATTTCAAGAATGGCTACAGTCTTTGTATCATTCGAAACCGCAAAGGAAAGAGCGGTTTTGGAGGAACCTACGGGGCAAATCAAGGACTGTGGGAAATTTTGCTGCGAGACAGTGAAGTCAACACAGTCACTGTAAAAATCGGGGCCAATGAATTCGATAATGTAATTGGCTGGTTGACCGTGGCTGACATCGTAGAACATTCCCGTAAAATTTCAGAAATGTAATATAAAAATTCCAGTGGCCTTATCACTGCCTAGTAAATGGTCTCCATTCCTCACTGAATGAGCCGCGCACATAATGTGTGTTTGTGCAGTAAGTGAGTTGAGTGGTTGACCTTAAGTAGGCTCAATACAGAATGGAAATGCCATGTGGATTGAATTCGAAACCTTCGGCGCCGCTGAATACATCAATGATTCAGTAATGGTGTACGAAAAGGAAAACATTCGAGTTTATAAGCACGATATGTTTGGTTCGGTCATATTTTCCCTCATCAAATTCGAAGATGAGAAGTATTACATCTACGAAACCGATTTCTGGACACTGGAAAGTGCCAAGAACGAACTCTCCTAAATAAAGTATTGAGCCTGCCTATGGTCAACTAATCAAAAGGGAGCAGACCTAATGGATATTGTTGAGGAAATTGCAAACGCGATTGGCTGGATCATCATATGGGCGGGCGTTGGGTCCTTTCTTGGACTTGCCATCGTTTTTGTGATTGGACTTTCCAATAAGAATCGCTGATTGAATTGCATCGTATTCACTCTGTGAATACGGTGTTGTCCAATCAGGGCAATTCCGCAGAGAAAAGGGAAAAGCTATGACGATTGATTACCTGCCGGGCGACATCGATTATTCCGCTCGTGTGGCTAAGGGTGTTGCTCTGTTGGACGAGCGATTCCCTGACTGGTGGAAGCTGCTCAACCTTGACACTCTGAATGTGTCCGACGGTATGGCCTGTGTGACTGCTCAAGCTGCTCAGCACTTGGGTGTGGGAAGGGATTGGCTGGATGGTATGCGGCACTTCGGGCTCACCAATGACGCGAATACCGCAGACGACAACACATACATCGCCCACGGCTTCAATGCGGAAGATGTACCCTTTGACGATTTCGATGTTACAGAGGGTTGGGGAAGGTATTCCAACTCTGATGCATTGGACCGTCTGACCAACCTTTGGCGCCTAGTGGTTCTGGAGCGTCGAGCACTGAGTATTACCCTCTAGTCGGATTGTGGGACGCTAGACAGCCTCTCAAAGGCCATGCTAGCGTCTCCACTGTCCACCTAGTTGAGTGCGAGTAGAGAAAGAAGTTCACATGTTCAAAGTACAGGTGGCCTATACATATTGCTGGTCGGATGATTCCGAGCACGATACGCTTAATGATGCAGAAGACAGAGTGTCCGAACTGCTGGAAGAATATTCCCCAGACAGGGTTCAAATTCTCTCTCCTATGGTAGACAGGCTTTAATTCTGTTTGAGTCATGGCCGGAAATCCTTTCCTTGTGGGAAATGTGTTCCGGAAGTGGCTTTGACCGAATTAGAGGATTCGGCAAGATAAAGGAGACATCATGCGTAAGGCTCATTTCGTTGATGGCCGTACGGGTATCACGTGTGGGAAGCGCTCTGACGGCTCTGTAGCCGTTCTGATGGATGACAGGGACGAGATTGTGTGGCTCTCTGCCGACCGCGCTCAGTGGCCTACCATTCAGGACTAATCGCATTGCATCATTCCTGAGTAATTCGGGAGTGGTGTTGTCCGATTGGGCAAACAATGGAAGGAATACATTATGACCATTGCTCTTTCCGTAGAGAGTGTCGCTGAGGCTCTTAGGGAAGCGGTGGAGGAAAAGGGAGCAGATTACGTATACACCAATGAAGCGGGTGAGGTAGCTAATTTGGAAAACGCTGTAGAAATTCAGTGCCAGTACGTTCACACAGACAAGCCGGGCTGCATTGTGGGTAATGTTCTGCATCGACTTGGGGTTCCCTTGTATGTTCTCTCAGACTATGAGACTCGCCCTGCACGGAACGTAGTAGAGAGTTTGTCCGGGCGAGGAATTCTTGAGTTTGAGCGTAAGGCATTGGATATGCTGCGCTACGCTCAGAGTTATCAGGATAATGGCAATAGTTGGGGAGACGCTGAAGTACGTGCTCTTTCTGTTCTTGCCTAACAAAGAAAGCGAATTAATATGTCTGAGGAAATGGGAAGTTGCCGTTCTGAAGAAGGTATTACCGAAGGCTTGATTGATGGCATGATTGCCTTTGTGCGTATTCTCAAGGATAGGGATTTGAGTTCTGAGAGAATCCAAGGGGCATTGGAAGACTTCTTTACGGACCCTGACTTGCGAAAGATTCGGAACGCACTGCTAGTTGAAGACTAGACGTATTGCATCGCACATCTGCAAAGGTGTTCGGTGTTGTTCGCCTAGTTGAAAGGACGCGAACATATGAAATTGCAATTGGAATTGCCGGGAATCGTACGGGTAAGGGATACAACTAACTACAAGGGAAACCTGGTAATCGTTGTTTCTGTATTCGGGGAAGATGTGGCCTATTATGTAGGACGGCCTGAAAGTCCTTACTCAGGTCTGGATAACAAGGATTGGGAAGATCTTTTTAATCAGCAAATAGCTAACTTCTTCGGAAAAATGTTCATTAAGGGATATCCTGCCGATTGGTCAGAGAAAAATCCTACTGGACGGGAAGTCAGCGAAACCGATCCTGTCATTTATCTGAGCGAGGAACGTGAGGTAGGCTAATGGCCACTTACAACGGCTGGACCGAAATGCGGGAATACCGTGTTTGGCAAGCAGAAGATTTGTGGGCAAATACCACCGTTTCTCGGCACATCAACGGCTGGTATCAGGTGGACACAGACGGATATGACGTGCCTTACAAGACACGTAGCGAGTCTGATGCGCTCCTATGTGCCGCATCGCGTACGAGAACGTGTGAGGAGGAAGCTAAGACATCCTGCCCGTGTGGTGAGCCTGCGGAAGAGTGCGGCGAGGTGTACAATGCCCCACACGCAGTACGAGCTCAAGTGATTGACTGCGAGGAAAACCGGGAACTAGATTTTTGGGAGTATTAATGGCTGCTTCTAGTTGGGACAAAGAGATTTACGAAAATACCTGGGGATTTGTTCATGAGTACTCAGTAAATGATCGTGTGGGCCGAACCCGAGACTGGGGTTCTCGGGGAACTATTATTGAGTGCTTGCCCAACTGTGAAGTATATCGGGTGGTATTCGATCACACGTGGGAAAATAACGGAGTACTGGTAACAGGCACTGAGCTTTACCCGATCTAGACTGCTTTACTCGTCTCTCTGTGTGCTTGACACAGGGTGGCGGGTATGGTTGGCTAGAGGTAGCCAACAGGAGAGGAACAGAAAATGCAGGAAATTGAGCTCGCCCACACTATTGCCGCTAACCCGCACCTTGTCCGTATGCGCAATAAGCAGATCGCTATGCGTGCGCGTTTTATCAAGGATTACGGTCCGGATTTCTACATCAACAATTACACGGTGGCACAATTCAATAACCCCGAAATTCCTGCAACACGTTTTCCGGGCGTGCGGGGAATCAGTCGCTGGACTGTCGCTGAGGAAGCACAGTTCAAGGCTCTGACTGACCGTATGAGCGCTTACCGTAAGACGTTGCGGGAACTGTACACTGCTATCTGATCCAGTCCCACACAACGGCACACAGGAGGTTTCACAGATGCTTGCTGCCGATCGGCATTATGTTGTCACTGAGCGCACGGCTAAGAGTGAGCGCGTAGTATTCGGTTGGACACTTCCGCTTACCAAGAAAGCCTGTAATGGCTTTATCAAGGGATTTTCCTCTACTACGCAAATGCGTGTTATCAAGCGCACCACGGCACGAAAGCTTGAGCTGATCTAATGCCAAAATGGGCGCGATTCAATTCAACTCGTAATGCTCCATTACGTGACCGTATGGGATCCGCATTCGAAAATGGTTATGGTGATGAAGGGCCACTAGCCAAAGGGTTGGTTTATGGTTGTTGTCTTCTTCCTGCCATAACTATTGTTCCCGCTTTCTTTGTGGGACTAGGTTTTCTACTCTGGTGGCTAGGTAGTCTTATTCTCTAGTAAGCTTTAATCATTCCCCTAAATCAGGGGAGTGGTTATGGTTTCCTAGAAAGGGAAATCTCATGAAGAAAGAAATAAACGAAAAAGAAAACAATGGCGGAGGATCTTTTATCACGCTAATGGTTGTCGTGCTGATAGTATTCTTTGTTATTGCTTCACACTGAAAGTCATTACTGAAAGAAAGAACCAGTGTTCGATCAGTATTCCATAAAGAGTATAATTTCTGATCTTGGCTAGTTGATTCTCTTGTGTCCTGTCGCTTGACAGGGTGTGGGGGTGTCCACTAAGTTGGACACAACAGCAAGACAGCAGGAAGGAACACGGCGAATGATCTACTACCGCGCTGGTAAGTGGGTGGGTTTCAACCGGGAGACGCGAGAGCGCATGGAAAAGCCCGAATACCCGCGCCTTTCGGAATTCAATGGTGACATTTCGCTTTACACCAAAGCGACTTATCGCTACGTTTCCAAAATGAAGGTTTGGGATGCGTTTGTCGAATCCCTTCCCCCCGCTTATGAGTACAAGCGTCCGAACTTGGTTCACGCTACGGAAAAAGGCGTTCCCGTTTCGCGCTTGCGGAGCGGCGGACGCCGTAAGTACAAGAACGGTGCGGGCGTCTCTGCTAACTCTCGTGTCCTGTCACACCACTACAGAGATGAAGGGGAGCGCGGTAAGACTCTCCGTAGGGAGATCAAGCGCAAGGAACGCGTGTTGTGGCTCCGTGAGTGGGAGCGTGAGCAGCAGGAAGAGGCAGAGTACGGTTACGCCGTAGAAGACTACGACTGGACCGATTATGACGCTCTGACGGACCCTTACGACTTCTACGACGTAGAAGAGTATGAGTGTCCCGTGTGCATGGGACCATGTGAGTTGTAAAAGATCTTGAGCTAGTGGCTTGACAGGGTAGACACTGATCGCTAGTGTCTTCCTTGTGAGGTTCCTAGAGGGGAACCACGAACGAAAGGACAAGCACAATGGCTAGTCGTACCAAGGTTCAGAGTGTCGAGATTGACGGTACCGACCTGGTTGCCCTGTTTGTGACTGTGGTGGAATTCTCGCCTACTGAGGAGTCTCCTGTTACCGTCCAGGAACTGGACGACGAGACTGGGCAGAGCACTTTCGATGCCCTGAACATCCTCGCCGACGCTGAGCTTATCGGTTTCGAGCGAGGTAACGTGTGGGTCGCCATTCCGGATGTCAGCGAGACCAATGCTCAGCAGACCGCTTATGACGCTCTGATGACCCACCCGCTTCCTCCGGCAGAGGCTCCCAAGCCGAAGCGTGCCACTAAGGCTAAGGCGCCTATTGTGCCTTCCCCTCAGCTTGACGAGATTTACACGCTTACAGAAAATAGTGAGATTGTGGAGACTGTTACCATTCCACGAATGGTAGAGGCGAAGGAAGCGGGAAAGATCATGGATGAGATCGTAGAGAAGTTGCTTGACGCAGAGTTCCCCGAGACTTGGACGCCTACGTTTGAGGAGTCCAAGATCGCTGAGGACTTTGAGGCTCCCGAGACGCTTCCTGCTGTTCCGGCTGGAGTCTCTGAGAACACTTGGTTCATGGCTCACTGCGCGAACACTGAGAGTGCACGTGCCTGGTGGATGGCTAAGGCCGATGCTCAGATCAACGCGCACAAGCTGAACCAGCCTGAGGTAGCTCCGTTCTAGTAGTGTGTTTTAGGGATAGCTCCACTCGAAAGGGTGGGGCTTTCTCTATGGCTCACTAACAGGAGGAATGCAATGCGAATCAACTACGGCTCCGTTATTGTTGAAGGCTACACACCAGATCAGGCGGGTAGTACAATTCAACATATCATCGACGCATTGGAAAATGTAGTTTATGATTCAGACGCATGGAACACTGACAATAGAGATATGACTAGGGTCCGAATCACCATTGACCTTATGGATGACTGAATAAAAAAGAGCCCTGCCTTTTCCTTAACTGGAATTGGTGGGGCTCTTTTGCGTTGACGTATTGACAGGTTCATGTTGTCTGCCCGTCGGCAAGGAAAACAATATGTGGTACAAACAGGCTGTGTGTGCTCCTCTAACAAGATCAAACAGAGAGCAGGTCTCCTAGTCCAACCAAGGGACGTAAGGCTCTTAGAGACGCATACAGACGTGCTAGCGGCTCTGTTAGATGTCTAGGAACCTGCCTTGTGGGATGAGGAGCCGTGCCCGAACTCGGATACAGCGATGGCTCTGCGTTGGCGCTCTGCCATGTCTCGTGACTGCGCATGCCGACTGTAGGTCTTGCCCGTATTCTTGTTGGTCACTTTGAATCCGGTTCCTGATTTACGAATGGCGTAGGGCATCGTTACTTCCCTCCAAGACTTGTTAAGGGCTCTGTGTGTCCGTCTGATGCCCTATGAGCGGGCAGGCTAAGGTGTATGCCTCCCTTAGCATCATGGACGCTCAGAGCGACGCAGGAAGTAAGGGCAACTGAAGCAGTAATACAAGCAAAGGTCTTCTTAGTCCATAAAGGGTGATGGTTCATAACTCTCCTAAAAGGGAACACGAAAAAGCAGGCATACACCCAATTTTACGAGTGTATGCCTGCTGAGTGGTAATGCTGTGTGCTTAGAAGTCTACTTCACTATCCGCGTACTCCTCCTCATAAGAGATAGTGACAAGAGAGTCACCATCAATGGTGAAAGAGGTAAATGAAGAACTACCCACAAGGTAGCCATTGACATGATAATCACCCAATACAAACTCTGCCATTCCCGTGGTAATGAATGTACGACCCCGGAAATCAGTTACCTTGTCACCGGAACGAATGTCGGCGGGCGACTGAAAGTTATAGGTACGCAGCACAGTATTAAAGCCTTTCGAGTAATAAAGACTAACCGATTCAGCTAGCCAATACCACTCCCGAGTTTCCTCAGGAATGATATAAGCGATCTGAATTACTCCGCCGGAATCATATGCGAAAGCCGCATACGCTTAGCCGCACGATGGGCACCAGAACGACTGGCGTACTGCTGAAATTCACCAACAGTTTCAATACTGAGAAGTGTTCCGATAGAAAGAATAGGATCTTCCCACTCAGTTACTTCGGTCCAGTAGGCACGGCGAACAGTGTAATACCGTGCATGCTGTCCGTAAGAAGATCCGCGATCGTGCTCGCTGGTAACGAACAGAGTTCCGTAGAAACCAAACGTAGGATAGACCATCTCAGACACGCGGCAACTGAAGAAGCGCAAAGTATCCTTGTCAAAGAAATGACTACCCGATTCTTTGGCCGCAGCGATGATCTGACCAAGCGAGTTGAGAGAATGATCACGCATTGTAACCTCCTGTGTGCTTCCTTCTCTAGGAAGCCAGCACCACCCTAGTACATTAACTAAGATGATACAAGCTCACCAGCATTACATGTTGAGTGCGAACCTCAGAAGAGAAGTACGGTCACCCTGCTTGATGCTACCAGGAGTATTGATTACCTCAATAGTCCACATGTCGCCAACACGCTTGGCCTTAGCGACACCGACGGCATTACCCGTCTGCATAAGTGAAGGCCAGATATCCGCAACAAGCTCAAGCTTAGGCTCGTCCATTCCCTGAGTATAGACCCTGAAAGAGACATTCGCAGCCTTTTCAAGACTACTGCCTGCCTTGAAAGCAGCAGCAACGAACAGAATGCCGTCAACATGACTGGGGATAGACGCGAACTCTACAGAAATGGTCTCGTCATCACCTTCACCATGCCCAGTCTGGTTGTCGCCAGAGTGAGTCACAGAGCCATTCTGGCAAGGATCCAGGACATCCAGACCAGCATACCTCACAGGGTCTCCAGCACTCGTCAGGATGGCGATAGCGTCAAGGTCAGTGCCTCGCTTACGCTTGCCCCAACCCAAGACTCCGCCAGAAGTACCCGCAGTAGTGTCCCAAGAGGCACCAATAGCGAGCTTGCGTACACCCTCCATAGGAACGACGCCATCGGCCTTAGACAGAGTAATGCTCATGTAGGTATTTCCTTTCCTGTTAACTTCCCCGATTAGGAAGTCTGCACTACCCTGGAGTACTCCAGAGTAATACACACCCGCTATTCGTTAGGGAGTATTTCATCATCTGCCCAACCATCAAGCATATCTTTGCCCAAAGGTGTGGCTCTCAATTCCCTTTCGAGAATTCTGCTGTCATAAGGACACAGCTCATCCACATTGGGCGGCTCTGTACTAGCACTATACGCATCCACGTAATCAGTGTAACTAGACACTTCCCCGGGGCGCTCGATTATGACACAGCCATACCAATAAGCCTCTGAGGGATTGCTACTCCAATTGCTCTGCCAAGACATTTTGCATCCTTTCTAGTGGACCCTACCGCCTAGGGAGGTTAAGCCCTAGACGATAGCGACAACTAGGGAACGTAGGTGTATCGTACCTTCCAGCCGTTCCCGTTCTCTACGTCGAACGAGAAAGTCTCGGCTGGCTCATTGTTCCGCCAACCCTCCACCCAAGCGGTAAATGCCACCTCGGCGAATTCATCACTGGCCAATAGGCGAAGGTCATCCTGTAGGGCCGCAGTCAAATCACCGCGATCATCGCCAGACAGGTAAGTGTCGGGAATCTTGTTACCCGCAGCGTCGATGTCGTCAATGAGAATCTTCAACATGTGCCTTTCTCGTGTTCAGGGTTCCTAGTGAACCGTACCACTCAGAGAATGTCAACCCTCTGAATGATACACAATACTAGGGACGGTATAGGAACTCTGTCCACTGACCTACAGGTCCGTCATACTGTCGCACATCAAACCCGTAGTCGTCACCCACCATGAAGGGACCAGCGAACCACTTGGCCAGTACCTCCGCCGAGTATTCCGGGCTGGAAGTATCCCACAGATCGTGTACCAAGCGCACAGAAGCTTCTGTGACGTCTGAGACATCATGCTCTGTGGTGCCTACACAGACACGATCGGCATATTCTTTGATGATAAACTGAGGCATTTGTTCCTCTTTCGTTTATGCGGGACTGAACATATGGCGAATGTATCCCGCTGTGACACCGTATTCCAACGACAAGACCTTAGGGTCTACTCCCGCAAGCCGCTTTTCCCGGATCTCGTCTCTCTGTTGACCCGTGAGCTTAGCCGGTTTTTGAAAGGGTGGGAGACCGGCGTCAGGCAAGGGACTCAGGTGTGTACGTGAGTACATCTATGCTGTTCCTCTCTCTGTGTGTCCGCCGTTGTGGCGACATGGAGAACACTAGGGCTTGCCGCAGTACGTGTCAAGCGGGCAGGTCAGAGAGCCTCTGGAGGGCTCCTCTAGACGCTCTCAGCGGCACGCGCTACTCTGTTGCCCAGAGACACAGACAGGGACTCACAGAGCCATACAGCGAGTCTTGTGAAAGGACTTGACAGAGCTGTAGGCAGAGGCTAGTGTCTGTATCAACACAGCGGCCCGACTGTTTCACTCGGTGTCCACCAAAGATTCGTACCAGACCTGCCCTTTTACCCAAATCGGACATTTAGGGCTAATCACACAATCTACGCAATACTGCCATGTCCGATTTGACACCCTATAGGAGACATGTACCTTATGAGAGACATAGTACGAGATGCCGCAATCATCACAGTTGCGAAGATGGCAATGACTGATGGCGCTTACATTAGTGTTTACACTTTTCTCGACATATATGCTGCTAGTGATGAGGAGAAGCAGGAACTTAGAAAAACGCTGGAATTTTTGAATCTGGTTGTAGAACATGAGCTGAAGGATGATCTCTCAGAGAAGAGTTACCGAACACTTTATTGGTTTACTGATTAAATATAAAAAACCCTAACCATTATCGAAAAGATTCTGGTTAGGGTTTTTTGTTGATTTTACAAGAAAAAGCGATTGACTTTTTGTGTTAATTAAATTTTTAAGAACCGCTTAGTAAATCGTCCCAATTAATATTTTCTATCTGCTTTCTGGCAACGAACATAGCTTCCAGAAATAGATGGAGATAATCAAGCTCGTCTCCTTCTATCTTAATATCCATAACGGTGTCGTCATCTTCAATTGTTATTCCAACATAATCAGCATTCGCTGAGATTGTTAATCCTGAATCGAATTCTGCCAAGAGAACTTCTCCGGAAAGAAGATCATCTACCATTTCATCAAACACCTGCATTACAGTACTCCATCTCCAAAACAGACAATACAATCGGCATCTTCATATTTATCCATACCTGTTCCAAAACAAGCATGACAACTTTTAAGTTCTTCTTCCGTATCGTCCGGCCACCACTTCTCCGGATAATTATCAAAGTCGGAAGCATCTACATATATTTCACTTAACACGAGTTGCTATTGTTCCCATCTATCTTCTATGATATCGGCGTCTGGAATATCTAATTGTTTCATAGCGTCTTCAGCAGGTACTGGCTTTGGTAGGGCTGTAAAAGAACGATCTGTCATATCACCAAATATTCTATCTACATAAGACATATTTCCTTGTTGCTTAGCAGTAACTGTAAGAGAAAAGCCTTCTTGTTCTATAGTATTCTTCTTCTCTATCAGTTTTCCTAAACGATCAATCTCTCCAGAAAGAAGTGGATCAATTTGGCCACCTTCTAGGTCTTCCGCCATTTTTCCTAACAGAACACGCTGTGTTTGCATAGAAACCAGGGTATTCATAAGGGATTGTACTTGTTCTTTTGTTTCTACTTGAATAGGAATATCGTAGGCACAAGTACTTCCAGACTCAAACATAGGACATTTTGCTGCAAGGAAACAAGTATCACAGATACGCATGGATTCACTACGAATCTTAATACGGGGACGAGTTACATCTTCAGTTTTTCCGGTCTCTGCATTTTTTACTTTTACTGTATCTATATCGAAATCAATAAGGGGAATAACACGTTTTTGAGAAGCATCTCTAGGGGTAGCAGTTGGTACTCTATTCGTGGCCCTTTCTACTACACCACCAACTTCCTCATCTTCTATATCTGTAAAGCCCTCATCATCGAAATTCATTGATGTAGTTACTCCTCTATTATTTTTCTTATTAATACTGCCAATTAACTGCTCCAATGACCAAATAGCTAGTCGTAAAAGTTCCTTAGGATCATCCTTCTGTATCTTTTCCCAGTCGAATCCGGCAGCCTGGATAACGTACCGCTCTTTTCTTCTGCCTTGTTCTTTCATGCTCTTGGGATATCTCTTTATCTGATTATGCGACCAAATAATAGTATCGCCATAACGTTGAGGTGTTGTCCACGATGTGGAAGAGATAGATGCCCAGCCGATAGCCTGCATGATATCAGGCTTGGTCATAGCTAGCCCATGAAGAGATACACCGGAGTTTGCCATTTTATTGAGTACAGGGACAAGGTCTCGTCCTTTGAGAGTTGTCTGTGTAATTCCCACGCGTCCGAATCTCTCGGCAAGTGAATGGAGATCAACTGTGGTCTCATTTCCTGTATCCCCGTGCCATATTGGCACCAATTTATCGTAAAATTGACCTCTTGCGGAATCTCTATACTCTTCAATAAATCCTTTACCGAGTTGAAGAGCATCGAATTCTGTGTAAAAGTCAATGTATTCGATGTTGTCAGATACCCAGCTATAGTAATGCTCTGCGATTTCTCGTAATTCTTTATTTTCATATAGTTGTTCCTTAGAGTTATTCAGGGCCCCACAACCAGAATCCACAAGCACTCTGTGGCCTTCTGGCATATAGTTCTTCAGTAGCCAGGGTTTTCTGAATTTAGTCCGTTTACGTAATGCCATATAACTTATAGAACTTCCAGGAACTTTCATTTCTTTAATGATATTTCTATATGTAGGAAGTTCTAAGCCTTGGTAATAGAGAATCATCGGCTCTTTTTCTTTGCTCGCTTTGCCTTCTTGGAGTTTTGCATATTAATTGCTTGTGCTTCTAGTTTTGATCCTTTAGCAGCAACACCACCAGATTCTGCATTACGAGAACCTACAGTGAATTCTTGTGTACGACCTTCAATAGTATGGCGTGCTGATAATTTAGGAAGTATTTGTTTAGAAATACCTTTTGGTTCTTTATGTTGAGGATGTTCGTTAGATTCCATGAGAGAAACTTGCTCCTGTAGAACCCTGTCTGAAAGGAGGCGTTGGCGGAGTGGCAGTATCCTGCGCCGCACTGCTGAAACCGCCTGTAACAGGCCCTGGAGCGCTCTGAGAGGCAGCCTGAGGTGTTAGCTGACTAGAGAAGGTAGTGTGTGCGATAGGTTGTCCAGCCACGGGAACATGTGTAGGCGTAGCGGCAGGTTGCGGAGAACTGAAAGTAGGCGCTGCGGTACCCTGAGGAGTCCCATGAGGGGTGTGCGAAGAAAACTGACTGGAAAAGGTAGATGAGGCGTTTCCTACAGGCCCTCCAGGTCTGGACGTATGGGTCTGCGCTGTATGTGAAAAAGTAGGTGTAGCAGTTCCTTTAGGCTTATTCGCTTGGGCTGCGTTATATGCTGTTCTTCCTTGAGAAACAACTTGTCGGGCACTTTGTGCATACTGATTACGGGCAGCATCAGTGGCTCTGGCTTTTGCTACAGCCCTTGCTTTGTTATTAGCTACACTTTTGTGTACGCCTTGCTCAAGTTTATGAAATACATCAGTATGGAATTGAGCACCTACAGTAGCTATTGCTGTTTGATTAGGAATACTTGCAGGCATAAGATCTCCTTAGAAATCGTTTAGTCGAGTATCTGTTACTCTGGCTTCTTGTTGACGGATCTTCTCATTTAACAGATCATTCCAAGGTGTTGCGCTTGAAGAATGTCCAGGACGGAACTCGGGATGGGTATATTGAGGATGAAGAAATAGAAAAGTAGGAATTCCTGCATTGAGTAACCTGGCTGCTGCCGTTGTATTTGACTCATATACAAGAGATAGCGGCCCACTAGTCCTTAATCTTGCTACTTGAGCCAGTCTTCTCTCTCCTACATCTTCTGAATCAATGTCATCCCAGTAGATTTCTCCAACATGTTCTGTAAGAGAATTCATAAGCAGCCAATACTGTATCTTCTCTTTGGCAGAACTATCGAATATAAGAGAAACCCTATGTGTATTAACAAGAGCTTTATATATTAATAAACCAGGAATAATTACAGAAGAATCATTAGGTTGTCTTAATATTCCTTCTACTACTATAGCTATATGATTACCCCATTGTTCTGCCATTTAATGCTCCATATTTAGTATTTCATTAAGAGTATTTACTATTCCGTCACGTTTTGCGGCTTGCCATTGATAATTATAAAAATCTCCATAACCTTCTCCATTATCAGAAAAAGCTTTCTTTCTTCCTAAATGAATCTCATCATACATAGTTCTTATATATTGCATAAGTAATGTCATAGAAGATTGATAATTATGCCATTGTGGAGAATTCTTAGGAGTCATAGACAATTGCTGCATAAGATATCCGTGTCTAGTAACTAATTGTTCTGCTTGTCTAAGATTATCCTGAGACTTTTCTTCATATTCCTTAGGATACTCAGAAGGAATATCTCCAGGTGCTGGGGGTTTTATTGTCCACATATCTTCAGTAACGTTATAGGCTGCATAGGGATGAATATTAACAATAGCATGCGGAGAATCTTCTATATTGTTATTGAGAAAGAAAGTTATTTCATATCTTTGAGAAGTATATTGTTCTTTATTATCAATATAAAAAGGCATTCCTGAAGTATATGGCCAAAGATTCTTTTTTAAATCATCATCAATAGCATCAGTTATCTCTTGTCTATCCATATATTGAAATTCAGGATTGTCAGTTACGAATTTGGAATAGTCGATTCCGAATAATACATCGAGATCACCGTTTCCGCGATCTGAAGCCCACTGATAACTGATTCCAGAACCAGCCAACCATACCATGACATAACTGCTAGCGTTATGGTACCTAGAATCAAGATACTCCATAAGCAGATTGTTAATAGTTTCGCGCACATGTGGCTTTAGGTGTTCCCCGTCAAATAGGTGTGGATCAAGTTCGTGGGAAGGTCGGGAGAAATAACTACTCGCGCCTATATTAAGTCTATTCATAGTTATATCTTATCCTAAAGAAAGTAAGAAGGGAACCTACCCAAGTCAGATAGGTTCCCTACTAATTTTATATTGATTACAGCACAGTAAAGTAATGCTTCTTGCCTAGAAGAGTAAGAGACCCTTTACCGGGAATACCCGTATGAGTTCCCTTGCCATCTGCACACTTCTTCTGCCACTTTGCATAAGCTTCTAAAGTCTTAGATCCAAAAGAACCATCACTGGCATACTTCTTCTCCAACAAACCCTCTACCCAAAGAGCGTTCTCTACAACACGCACTTCAGCGGCGTGTGTTGTATGTCCCTGCTTAGCGGTAGGATCCGTTGTGGCAGCGGCGATGATGTGACTCAGATGAATTGTAGTACCCGCAGCCTTAGGTGCGAATCCCTTAATCCAGTTTATCAAATCAGTCTTGGTTGCAAGACGACAATAGTCTCTGTCTACACCAGAAGCTCCATACTGATGGAACAGCCAGTTGTACTGAATTCCGGGCTGTCCAGCGGGCTTGTTAGCTGTAGCAATCCATAGGAAGTCTCCCGCGTTACTGGCCTTGTCGATGCTTAACCAATAACTAGTATTACAGTAAAGTCCTACCGGATTATGTGGAAGCTTTGACTTCATAAAACGAAGATATTCTTCCTTATAAGACAACAGTTCGGAAGGCGACAGATTACGATTATTCGCGTCATAACCTTCCCAATCCAATACAACCATCTCGCCTATCTTAGGAGTTACCTTAGATAGAAAATAATTTACCTCAGCATCTGGATTATTGTGCATGTGCGGATAATGATAAAAACCTATTGCTAATCCTGCTTTGATAGCTTCTGCGTATTGTGATTTCCATACAGGACTTTCATATGTAGTTCCCTCAGTTACCTTAAGGAATACGAAATCGATTCCCTTGGCAGAAGGTGTAGATCCTTGATAGCTTGCCCAATCTTGTCCGTATATTCCCATTAATATTCCTTCAATTCTTTAATAAGTTCATTTTCCATAATGACAGTATCTTCATGTACAGAGATAATTTCTTTAGCATAAGAATTTATAGAAAAGAACTTAATTGATTTATTTAAACTTCTAGCATATTGAATTTCATGAAACACGCCATTCGAAATATCACCGAAAACCCAAATCTCGTCGGCGATACGTACACAGTTGTTGTTCGCCTGGCGAATGATGTTGCGATCAACGCGGTCACCGAGAAAATAGTCAAACAGCCTGAAAGGATTAATAGGTACTGCATTATTATTTAATATAAATTCCGACACAACATCTCTACAATAAAAGTTATGTTTAGAGTATGCAGGATAAACTATTGGCATATTCTCATAACTATTCAAAATTATGCTCTCAATTTCTTAGGGTCAATAAGTGAGGCGACTCTATTAGCTTCCTGCTGCTGAGCAAGTTGCTGCTGCATCTGTGCTGCTCGCTGCTCCATCACAATCATAGTAGCCATACCTGTTTGCTGAATTTGGCAGCCTATCTTTATATTTTCACAGCCGCCTATCATATCATCAAATGTTGCTGCGTGACGCATATCCAGTTCTAGATCAGCAAAATCATGGTAAGCAGCCCACTGTCCATCCTTACTTTGAACAACAAGGAAAGCAGTTGTGACTTCTTCAGCAGAACTTTCTCGGGAAGCTGCTAGTTCTTCAAAAGCCTTCTTTTGTCTTAGCTCATCTAAATCAATTGTCATTCTTGGATTCTCCTAGTAGTATTTCTATGTTACTTTTGCAGGGCACTGCGGACACTTTGATGATAGGGGCAGTATTCGCACACAAAGGATCTTCTGATTTTTGTTTCATCATATGTAGGAAGACCTGCCTTCTTGCGCTCACGACTAGTATCAGGCTTAATTTCCTTGGAGTTATCCAGGTAATCCAAGCACTTGATGGCTGTAAAAGAAGGTCTATTGTGTTTGTTATAACAGGTCATAGCATCTTCTTTGAAGGTATTCTGTACAGCATAGAACTCACTGTCAAAACCTGTTGCGCCGTTTCCTGCAAGGATCTTCTTGGTGATGTCCTTGCGGTATTCTGGATCCTTCCAGTGACGCGTAGGTACAAAGCCTAAGGCTGCCCATTCAGTGGATAGACGATCTTCAAAGGAAGGATGGCGTCTTAGATGTGTCTCCAAGATGTAACCAATACGAGGATCATTATCCGCGTTGTCAGGATCATAATCCGGAATCTCATCTATAGATTTGCAGGGAAAACATACTAAAAGTCCAGTTTTGTGAACATTGCTATCCGTATGGGGATCAAATGTGTCAGCCATATAATGCCTTCCAAATAGATTTCTCGATTAACTTCTTCATCTTAACAGAAAAAGCCCCATCCTTCAAGAGAAGGACAGGGCTGATTCCTACTGGTGATTCGTAGAACTATAAGGAATACATACCAACTCGTGGGGGTATATGACGTTGGCGTCAGTAATTCGAGACTTGTTAGAAACGTCCTTATAGACTGCCTTCCAGGTAACGTCAAACTTACGACCAATGCTGGATAGAGTATCGCCTGACTTTACAATATAGCCAAAACGATCCCAATCTCCACAACCAGTCATTACAGTAGTTCCGGGCGCACCGCTGTAGGTAAGGGTAGGCATCTTGAACGGATGCCCAGTGTTCTTCTTGTAGTTAGGCTTAGGAGCCCCTGTGGCGCCTGTAGAAGGACTAACAGAGGCAGTAGGCGCAGGAGTAGTCTCTACGCTGTTGTAGGAGCTTACAGAGCCATTGTATGCTTCTGCACCACAATTGGGCCACGCACCAATTCCCTGAGAGACAAGAACTTCTTCTGCCCTAGCAATCTGTTGAGCCTTTGTGGCATCAGAAGCATACTTATATCCGGCAAAGCCGTCCCAGGTATCTATATCAAACTGCAAGCCGCCATAATAACCGTTTCCAGTATTTATAGACCAGTTTCCTCCAGATTCACACTGGGCTATTGCCTCCCAATTAACACTATCAGCGGATGCCTGAGTAGTAGAATAACCGATCACAGCCAAGTCAATGGCGGCGATAGTAGCAAGGCATGTGTTAAAAGTCTTCTTATTCATGTGCTCTCCTTAGACTCTTCCGTAAAATACACTATTTGTCCATAGCTTTTCGATCCGAACCTTAGCACCTGTATGTGGCGCGTGCAAGATCTTGCCATTGCCCATGTAAATTCCCACATGATACACACCAGTAGCGATCTTAGTTTTATGGTGGGTAGACCAATGCCAGCCAGTTGCAAAAAAGATCAAATCTCCAACTTTACGATTAGTGGATTTGATCTTTGTTGCTTTATCATACTGTGCCTGCGCTGTACGAGACAGGGTCTTGCCGTTGCTTGCATGCTTGTAAGCGTAGTACACCAACCCCGAACAGTCAAATGCACTGGGACCAGTTGCACCCCAAACGTAAGGATCACCAATCTGGTATTTAGCCACACCCAGAGCACGTGCTTGAAGAGTAGGCGCAGCAGCATCAGCAGTTCCTACAAGAGGAACCAGGATCAACGCCGACATACCTAGTACTGTAGCAGCACGTCTAATAACGGTTTTGCTGGACATATCTGTCCAATCAGTAGACAATAAGGTCACTCATTACATCCGAAGAAATGTCCGGGTTCTGTAACGATGCTGTCTAGCATAGAGGGCCCCAGCCGATTTTGTCAACTGGAGCCCTGTACTACAAACTTGAAAACGTGTTACCAAGTCTTGCCGAAAGTTGGTCCCTCTTCTTCAATTTCAAACTTATTTCCTACAAAGAACGGCATATTCTTAAGCCCTCGGCCGGGAACGTCTGCCATTCTAGCCTCACCGATACCGTAGTACGCTAGATGTAGTTGGCGACGAGAGTTCATCATAGCCTCCGTGTTCGCTGGTTGTCCAGCCGTATCACGACGGATCTGCTTGTATGTGCCGTCAATAGCACCTTGGTCAAGACTCTCGTTCATGCTTCTGGAAGCGTTAATTGCCATTATTTTGCCTTCTTCGGTCTTCCAGCAGTTTTCTTGATTACTGCTGCGGGTTTTATTGGTTTGTAAGCTGCCGCATTGGGAGCTGCAACCTTTTTGGGATTAGCAGCAGTTCCTACTGTACGCTTATCTGTGGATTTTCTAGCGGATGCTACTGATCTCTTTGCGGCTTTCTTAGCCACAGGTTTTGCTTCTGCCATTACTTGCTCCTTAGGATAGACTCGGGTTCTGGGGATAAGAAGTCCCCTGATAACCTGATTCGGTTCCGGAGAAATCTCCAAAATTGGCAGAGAAAGAATCGTCTACAACTAGAATATCTGATATTCCTGGTGGATCTACTGGGTAGCCAAAACGATTAGGTATAAGACCTATATTAGGTATAGGAGGTCTTCTGTTAATTGCATCTGCTGTAGCATTCATTACCAGTTGTGCAGATACTAATTGCTCTGCCATGGACTGAACAGGTCTTGCCACATTATAAATAGTGTCATTGCCTTGTTCGCGTTTATCTGGATTATAGTTAGTATTCTGTTTTTCCATTACATATATCCAGGACTATTGATACTGCGATGAAACTTACGCAGTTCTGGGGATACAACCTTCATTTGAGGATCATGAGAGATATTAAGTTCCTGAGCTAATTTAACAGCTTCTTCATTACTGATGAACTTTCCTCCATGAGCCAGACGCTCTATAGGATTACCTTGCGCCGCAAAACGCTTCTTATCGCCTTCTAAGCGTCTTTCGAGAGTTGAATAAGGAGTAAGGTCATCTGGCCAGAAATAATCAGTGGGAGCGATTCTGGAGCCCTTATGAACTCCTCTGGTATAACTTCTCGCATTATTACGAACGGCCTGCATCAATTTATCTTGACGACGATCAATTACAGATCCTAGATATCCGTCAGGATATTGTGCTTCAGGAGTTTTACCTGTTGCTGCTGCAAGTCTTGCGTCAAGGATGCTTCTGAATCCTGTTAGTGCTTGTCCTCCACCGCCAGCATATTGAGTAACAGAACCCTGTTGCCCTACTGGAGGATTGTACATAATATTGTTCATACCAACATTAGGGTTCTGTGGCATATCTACTCCTCAATGCCTAAATGATCAACAATCTTGTTAAGTATACTCAGCGCTTCCATATCAGCTGCCAAATCCTGTTCGAGTCTGGTGCTGTCTCTGGCTACTTGTCTATTCTGGGAAAGCAAAAGAATAGGACCAGTGAAACCCGCTTGGAATGAATATACGAGATTCAATAAAACAAAGGGATAACTGTCCCAAGCCAGACCCCAACCATGAACGCTGTTAAGTATAATCCAGCACATGGTAAATACTGCTTGCCCGATAATGAATTTCCAAGTTCCCATTCCTTGAGTTATGCCATCAGCAGTTCTTTCTCCGAAATTTCGGGCATCGGCCATTACATTGCTCTCCCGTACTTGGCCTTTGCACGGAATTGATCTGTCCAAGATGCACGGGAAGGCATCATGATAACGTGACGCTGTCCTTGAGTGGCCTCAGCGGCATTCTGAGCGTACAGAGTAGCCGTAGGGTGGAGTGTTGCACCCATCTTCTCAAAAGAGGCTCTACGATGTCCTGTAGGGCCTTCATGAGCAGAGCCACCCTTACCTGCTCCGCCCTTAGGACGTAGACGTCCACGCTCAGGCTTGCCAGTACGGCACAGGGTAGCAGCAGAGGTTCCCATTGTAGGGAAAGAACCAGTTCCCGCTTCAGTATTTGTCATAGTATCTCCTACGAACGATAGTAATCAAGAATTCGATTTTGCTGATATGTTGCTGGACTTTCTCCATTTATACTTCCTGTTACAGGAGATAGTACAGAAGAAGGAAGATAGCTTTTGGGTGCGGATTGTTGTGCGCTATGCACTGATCCTCCAGAGATGCCGGAAGAGAATTCCGCTGTTCTAGATATAGTTGGTTGCGATTCTGCTCCAGGCATGAATATACTCCTGTGATTAGTCTACTATTATTTTAAAAGTAAGAGCTGAAATTTCTCCATCAGCCATAATTACGGTGGTGAAACCTGGTCGGCAGGACAATACTCTGCCTCGTGGGCCCACGTAAGATTGTGCAATAGCAATAGCCTTCATAGTCTGATTAACTGCTGCTGCACCAATAGCACGTAAAGTAATATCTTTATTATCATATACATTATTAGCAATAGCGGCAGCCAAATTAGCAGCAGAGGAAGATGACTTTACTCGTAGTAATACCTCATTGGGGTTCGTATTTTCAACCATGTTTTTCTCCAGATTATAGATGTCTATTTGATTATACATACAAAAGAAAAAGAGCCTACCACCCATTGTATCAACGGATGATAGGCTCTTATTTAGTTTGCGCAGTATATCATATAGGCCAAGCCATATGCATCAGCTACGTTGTGGTTCGTAACTTCCGGATCAATTCTCTGGATAGCTACTACCATATCTTCTTTAGATGCATTACCTTTGCCAGTAATAGATTGTTTCAAAGTTGTAGGAGCGAATACTGTAGGAGATTTACCAAAGAGAAGGAAAGATATCATCTTTACTAATCCCCCTAATTCTCCTAGCTTCTCTCTGTTGAGTTGGGAACCGTAAGAATAACCCTCCATAGCAATATGTACTTCTATATTTAGTAAAGAGTATTCTCCTAGGTGTGCCCACAACTTATCATTTATCGTTGCTAACCGTTCTCCATCATCTTCTGTTTTAGGAAATTTCCATAAATGCTTCCCAAGACAATTTCCTGCATCATCCAACACTACAAGCCCAAAGCCGGTATAGGATTGGTCGATACCTATAAATACGGCTTTGGGCTTTTCTAGTCCTTCCAAGGCTTCCAATTGTATTCTCTGATTCCATTCTTTGAACTATTTAGCAGATCCTGCATTTCTTTATCTGTAAGAGCGTACCAGAAAGGATTCCCACAGGTATCAGAATACTCAGAGGGGATGTAATTTGGCATCCTATCCCAATATTCCTTGATGTAATCTTCTCTATCCTGCTCAGTTTCATGGATGCTATATCCATCAGGACGAGTTCCCCATCCTACTTCTGACTCTTCCCATTGTTGAACCAAAACTCTCACTAATTTACCTCTCTTCTTTATTCCCTTGAAGTAAAACTTATAACCTAACCCTTCACCTCAATTATCTTGTGTTTGAGTCCCGCCTTAACAGCCATATCATAGGTCATCTGAGTTCCCCGGTTACCCGCGCCCTCTAGAAAGCACGCTATCACGTAATCAGGGTTTAGGTCAATCATTTCCTGATTACGTTTGGCATATGCCCAACCGATAGGCTTAATAGGCGGATGCGCAATAACCTCCCAGTCAGCACCAGCGGCCCAGGAAGCGCCTATAAGGTCTGCGCCACCGTACGGGCAGTCCCCATGATGGAGTTCCATAGGGGACCAGTGCCAGTCGTTCTCATGTCTGTCCTGGAGCTTCCTGAGGGCATCCCAGATGAGTGAAGCTTTGCTGCTTGGCCAGTCTCTTGAACCCGTAATAACAATCTTGGTCATCCTTTAATACTTCTCCCTGATTTAAAAGGTGTACGGCATCTTAGACAATACCAGGAGGCTGTATTTGCCACCCGGCTTCTACTTTGAAATACTACTTTATCATTTTTATTACACGTGGGACAGTTAGGATGTTTACTCATTTATATACCACAAACCAATGCTGACAATATCCGCACCACCATTCTCTGAGAGAAGTTATTACACTATTATGCCGGGCTACATAATCATTTCTCTTGCAGCCCGGACAAATAGGTTTAGCCTTTCTAATTTTCACCGCTGCCACCAATGCTTTTTACGTTCGGCTCGTGCAGCTTCTTCTTCCCGAATAGCTTGAGGTCTTACTTTATAAGAACGTTCAACCTCATCAGCTTTACGAATGGTAGCTCTGGTCTTTTCATACTCAGCTAACTCTTCTTCAGTAAGAGCTTTCTTCTGTCTCTGTGTCAGAGGTTTACTCGATACAGGCTTTCTAGCATGTTTTCCCATGTTGTTTCCTTAATTAGGAAGGCCCCAGGTAAAACCAGTCTTACCGTTGGCACTCAAAACCATTACGCGCTGAACAACTGGCTTAGGCTTGCTTCCACTGACCTTCTTACGCTTCTTCAGAGGACCATTGTGGGTACCTCCGGAATAACGTCCGCGCTGCTTGGGGCAAGAGTACTTAGCCTTAAGCCAACTTACAGGCTCCATTTTACACAGCCTCCAAAGTATAGTTAGGAATAACCTGCTTGATCGCACGAACACTAATTTCATATACTATTGCATATTCACCATGCGCACAGTATGGTGCGTCAAGCAGAGCGGTTTCCTCTGCGTTGACCTGAGAGGATTCCCACTCACACTGATTAGGAATCTCATCTTCTAGGCAAGACACATAATAAATAGAAGACAATGCCATTAGTTAATTACCTTCTCTCGAATAGCCAACTTTACGTCAAGAATAAAATCCCAGATGTCCATAGCGGTCTCCTTGGGAAGTTCCAGCATCTTCTCTGTAAGAATCTGCTCTGCTGTAGTGAGACCGACATTAAATCCTGAATTAAAATCCATTACCAAACCTCCGCTGTCAATACCCAATGGTCATATTCATCCAAATCATCCTCATGAATGCCTTCCATACAGCGATGCTGGAGATCTACAACATAACACTTACCAACACCGTTCACCATACGAAGTTCGTTGCCTTCTTCGTCTGTGGAAAGAATCATAGGAATATCTGGAGGAAGTTCTTGTAGTGCTTCTATAAACTCTCGGACAGTTACCACCATAGCTTTACCACATACTTTCCCAGGGGAACCTTGTCCTGATCACAGAGCCACTGTAACATCTCCTCAATAGAGGGCATACCGCCTCCACCACCATAAGTGTCTTCCCCAAAATAAAGACCACCAGCAAGCCAGCGATCAAAGTCCTGATTATCATCCCAGTCAGGTTCCTGACCTGGAGCTACATCGGCCTCTTCATAACTACCATTATGGTAGCCATCTTGGTTTGTGTCAAGTGAACGCCACGTCTTGCCATAGCCTTCTAGGTGCATGTTTACGAATTTATCCAAATCATGACAGTCTACTACATAAGCATTCTCATAAGATACCTGAGGTTCGTCAGACATATCTTCTCCTATTCAAATGGGCGATCTGGGAAGTCCTGGTATGTTGCTGGTGCGAGCAATTTTAGCTGCTTCAGTAGCTCTGTGGCAAGTTCGCAAATCTCTGCGTCTGCATGGACACTGTAGCGCTTGTGGAGCATATCCCGCCATGCTCTATGGTTTCCAGTGACTACGATCTTAGTCTCAGTTCCTCCTGGAAGATCATATCGCGCAGCTTCACGTGCTTCCTTCCTAGTCTTACCGAAACTCATCAGCCTGTCAACTACTGCGGTGTAGTTGATCAGAGTCTGAGGTGCCTGCGGCAGAAGTTTCGGGAGATTGAGCTGTTCCCTGTTAGCTGGAGCAACTATTACCTTTGAGTCTTCCATGTTAACGAAACGCTGAGACAACTCACTATAACTCAAGTGCCGATGACGAATCAATTCATGGGTCAGATTACGAGAAACACCTTCAATATAGAAAGTAGCAGAAGCATGTTCCATAATCGAATAATGTTGCTGCTTAAGAATATTAGCCATATAACCCATATTAGTAGCAGTCTTCTCACTTGGCATATCCCAAGATTGATAACAGGATCGTCCAGCAAAATGCGCTAGAGTGTCTGAGTCATTTATCAGAGCATCTTTATCAGAATAGAAAAATTCCCCAAATGACGTACCTTCAACGGATTCTGGAATATCAATAAATCCGGTCCGCGCAATAAGTGTTACTTTCAATTACTTCTCCTTATAATAAGAAAATAGCCCCTATATAGGGGCTATTTTAATTAAACTTCTTTGTAACGATCCTTTAATTCTGAGTATGTAACAACGATATTCTCACTACCATCATTGGACTTTAGCTCTATGAGCTTCTTTTCCGGAGACACCGCTTTAACTGTATAAGTAATATCTTCAATATTCTTGTTCTTGTACTTCTTTCCTTTAGACCTACCAAACATATTCTCCCCTAAGAATTATATTTATCACTACGATCTTCATTACCACGTCTGGCCAACCTTCGGGAAAGTTCTCTTGATACTGTTTTTCCACAAGATTCCAGGTGGGTATACTGACTTCGTGTAATTTTCGTTACAGCATATGCTACATCAACTGCATCCTCGGCGTCAAGGTAGTCCGGCTCCTGCTGAACCATGGCTTTGGTAGCTGCTACCGTTTTTTCCTTCTTATGCTGAATGCTATATTTATCAAATACTCTTTGAAGAATACGATCTGCTTTACGTTCCTCAATTTCTGCAAGAGCTACAAGATAACCTGCGTACCCAGTCCAGTTGGTGAAAGATACGTATAATTCCATCAGGTCATGATCTGGAAGGTCTGACAATCCTTGAGGAAGATCCGGGGCGTCTTCTGATGGCTGTTCTGGGGCTTTCAGTCCTTTGGCCGTGTTCTGATTCCCCCACCCTCTTTGAATCGGATTTCTCTGTGCCACTATATTTCTCACAATCTTTACAAGTTGCGCCAGTAGGACATTTTACAGGATCAGTACACTCACAGATAAACGGATAATCCAAATTTTTGTGCTCGCAAATTGGACAATCTTCTCCGTTAGGATAACAACCTTCTAAAGCATTAGTAATAATACTAGCCTGCTTAAGCATATTGTCACAGTAATCAGGATCATACTTTACTACGAATTCTTTTACGCCCTGATTATATTTAGATTCATAGATAAATATAATCTGATCATATTCAAGGCCCATAAGACTACATAAAGTCAGATAAAGTTGTCCTTGATTAATATGCTCTGGGAAAGGCTTTTTAATATCTTTCCACAGGCCCTGTAGGTCTATCATAGCCCCTTCAGTATTAGCTGCGTAAATATCCGGTGCAGAAATTCTTACCGTACCTGTTCCTACTGATTTAATCTCTATAAGAGACTTCAAACGAGGAATAGCACCATCAGCATGTCCATGAATAAGATACTGTTCTGCGTGTAAAGGTACTTCTTGGTATATATCAATTCTGCCAGATCTCTCACAATATTCACAGAACTTATTCTCATCAAACAAGTGGCATTCAGTAATATAACCACAGAAGCCGCACGCCCAGTTTCCCCATAAATCTCCCATATTTCTTATACGGGTCTGCCATTTATGGTGAATATTATGTCCTTCATCAAAGATGTTCAGGAGCTGGACACCTATGTTCTCAGGAGGCTTCAGGAAGGGATCAGATGCCTCTCTACACGCCTTAATGCGGTAGTAGGTACTTCTAGGACACCAACCTTCTTTGGCCATCTCAGAGGGATGTATGATGTCTTGACGACGATCACTAGGCTTGGCATGTTCCTTCATCATGTACGCTTGAATATCCCCAAGGAGAACAGTTCCTTTGGAGGCATTGGCATAGTCAGCTAGTCGTCCTGTGAGTTTTGGTCCCCAGCCTTTTTCAATTGCCAAAGCTTTCGTTCCTTTCTTAGTTTTGCTCTTTCGTCTGATGTCATTCCGCCCCAGACTCCGTAACGCTCATTGTTATCCATAGCAAATTCTAAACATAAGTCTAATAAAGGACACGGCCTACCATCATAGGTTCCTCGGCATATAGCCTTGGCTTCATCAGTTTCCTCAGACGAGTCCAAATCCTCTGAATCACCGAACCAAGGATCGTAAGCTGCTGTGGCTTTAAATAGCACACACTTAGCTGTTTTAGTCGGATTATCATGGAACCATTGGGGGGCTACACTACGGAGTTTCATTACCAAGACTTGCTCTTTCTCTAAGAGTTATATAGTCATCCTTAGACATGATTACCCAAGAATTACTGGAGATTTTAAACTCTACCAGAAAGATCGGAATTCGTCCATCTATGAGTGC
>Ga0137418_10000346_pt2 | contig 32109 bp, 27 predicted proteins | sample CZODoug3_1_2_16f_FD_122242 | JGI IMG/M metagenome (GOLD analysis project Ga0137418, IMG submission 122242) | Vadose zone soil fungal communities from Angelo Coast Range Reserve, California, USA - CZODoug3_1_2_16fungal (Hybrid Assembly) | ecosystem: Environmental > Terrestrial > Soil > Vadose... | reverse complement strand
CTAACCAGTGCCTTGACGATTGGCGGCGCTTACATTGCCGGCGGCATCATTCCCCTCGCACCATACATTGTTACCAGCAACGCGTCGCTGGCCTTGCTGTTTTCGATAACGGTCACGCTGCTGGCGCTGTTGGTCTTTGGGTTTATCAAAGGACAATTTACCGGCACGCGTCCCCTGCGCAGTGCGTTGCAAACCGCACTAATCGGTAGCGCTGCCGCCGGCGCGGCGTTCATGATCGCAAGGGCCATCGCCTGAGTCAGGTTCGCTACAAATGTCCGATAAACTTTAGTTTGTCGCGGCGTTGCGACAAGCTAAAGCTTATCGGACATCAAACTGACCCACTGCCCGCCTCCGACTCGACTTCCCTAATCCAGCAAAGTGAGATAATTTCGGGATAGTTCGCTTTCCGGCCCCGGCGAGTTCGTTGTACCTGGCGCAGTTTGAATCTAACATTACGAGAGCGTGTGACCATGAGTACTGCAATAGAAGAAGCCTCCGAACTTAGCGACGAAACCACGCATAAGTGGGTTTATCTTTTCGAAGAAGGTAGCGGCGACGACAAGTCGCTGCTCGGGGGAAAGGGCGCGGGATTGTGCGAGATGACGCACGCCGGCCTGCCGGTGCCGCCGGGACTGGTCGTAACCACCGAAGCCTGCAACGCCTTTTTTGAAAATGACAAGAACTTTCCGGCCGGGATGTGGGAACAGGTGAAGGACGGCCTGCAAAAGATCGAAGAGAAGGTCGGAAAAAAGTTTGGTGACCCACAGAATCCTTTGCTGGTCTCAGTTCGCTCCGGCGCGGCCTTCTCAATGCCCGGCATGATGGATACGGTCCTCAATCTCGGCCTTAACGAACAAACTGTGCAGGGGCTGGCCGCGCAAACCGGCGACCTGCGTTTTGCCCTTGATGCCTATCGTCGCTTCGCTTCGTTGTTTGGCGAAATCGTTATGGGCGTGGCCCATGAAAAGTTTGAACGCGTAATGGATCGTTACAAGGCGCAGACGACCGGCGGTCGTGACACTGACTTGAAACCCAAGCATCTGCGCGACATCATCGCCGCTGAAAAACAGATCATTCTCGCCGAGCAGCACGCCATTCCCGAAGATCCTTATGAACAATTGCGCGTGGCGATCGCGGCAGTCTTCAATTCCTGGATGGGGCGCCGCGCTATGGATTATCGCCGCATCAATCGTATTCCTGATTCACTTGGCACTGCGGTGAGTGTACAAGCGATGGTTTTTGGAAACATGGGCCAGGACAGCGGCACTGGTGTGGCGTTCACACGCAACCCCTCAACCGGCAAGAAAGAACTTTACGGCGAGTATTTGTTGAATGCGCAGGGTGAAGACGTGGTCGCGGGCATCCGCACACCCAATCCAATCAGCCAACTGAAAAAAGAGCTGCCGAAAGTTTACGAAGAGTTTGCTGCGATCGCAGGCTTGCTGGAAAAGCATTATCACGACATGCAGGACTGCGAATTCACAATTGAGCGCGGCAAGCTTTGGATGCTGCAAACGCGCACCGGCAAACGCAGCGGCGCTGCGGCAGTGCGCGTGGCGGTCGAGATGGTCGGCGAAAAATTAATCGATAGGGCAACTGCAGTCCAGCGTGTTACGCCAGAACAGCTCGATCAGTTATTGCATCCGACAGTTGATCCGAAAACCAAGGCCACCGTGTTGGCTACCGGACTGCCGGCGAGTCCGGGCGCAGCTCAGGGCCAGGTTGTTTTCAGTCCCGATGAAGCTGAAGAGCTGGCGCGCGAGAACGCCAAAGTGATTCTGGTTCGTCAGGAAACCAGCCCTGACGATTTTCACGGCATGGTTGCCGCGCAGGCAATCGTTACCGCACGCGGCGGCATGACCAGCCACGCGGCTGTGGTTGCGCGCGGCATGGGCAAGCCGTGCGTTAGCGGCGCCAATTCCCTCGACATTGATTACAGCCAACAACAGTTTTCTGTTAATGGCGCGGTAATCACTAAAGGCGAATGGATCACGGTCGACGGCTCGACTGGCCGCGTGTTTCTCGGTCAGGTGCCGACGATGCAGCCAACTCTTGGGCCAGAGTTTCACGAGCTGATGGTTTGGGCCGATAAGTTTCGCCGGCTGCGCGTGCGCGCCAACGCCGACACGCCGCGCGATGCAAAAGTGGCGCGCCAGTTTGGCGCCGAGGGCATCGGGCTCTGTCGCACTGAACACATGTTCTTTGGCGATCAGCGACTGGCAGCCATGCGCGAAATGATTTTGGCGGAAGGCGTCGGGGCGCGCGAGAAGGCGCTCGAAAAATTATTGCCGCTCCAGCGCGGCGACTTTGTCGGCATCTTCCGCGAAATGGTTGGCCTGCCGGTAACCATTCGCCTACTCGATCCGCCGTTGCATGAATTTCTTCCCAATGGTGAGGAACTGCTTAGCGAGCTGAGCGAATTGAAGATGGCCGTGCGCCTCGCAACGACGCTGGGTGACATGGACAACCTGCTCGACGAGATCGACGAGAAGCGCCGGCTGCTGAAACAAGTCAACCGCATTCGCGAGGCCAACCCGATGCTTGGATTTCGCGGCTGCCGTTTGGGCCTGGTGTTTCCCGAAGTAACTCGGATGCAATGTCGCGCGATTTTCGAGGCCGCCTGTTTGGTACAGGGCGAGAAGAAGAAGACTGAGTTGGAAATTATGGTACCGTTGGTCTCGCTTAGCGAAGAGCTGCATCAGCAGCGCGAGGTAATCGACGAAGTGGCGCGCCAGGTTATGGGTGAATATGGAATGACGGTTGATTATCGCGTCGGCACGATGATTGAATTGCCGCGCGCGGCGTTAATGGCCCATGACATCGCAGCCCACGCCGACTTCTTTTCGTTTGGCACCAACGATCTGACGCAAACGACGTTTGGCTTGAGCCGCGACGACTCGGCCCGCTTCCTGCCGAATTATGTTGAGCGCAAGATTCTGCCCGAGGATCCGTTTCAAGTGCTGGATCGCGAAGGTGTGGGCCAACTGGTCCGTCTGGGAACTGAACGTGGGCGCAGTGTTAAGCCCGATCTTAAGGTGGGAATTTGCGGCGAACATGGCGGCGATCCCAGCTCGATTGCTTTCTGCAACGAGATTGGTCTCAACTATGTAAGCTGCTCGCCTTTCCGCGTTCCCGTGGCGCGCCTGGCTGCAGCGCAAGCGACGCTGGCTGCCAAGGCGAGCGCAGCGCCAAGCAAAGCAGACGTGTGATTTGTAGGGTGGAACTGGCAGGTGCAGCCTGAATTCGTTTTCGCTCCAGAGGAGCGAGATGTTTATAGCGAAGAGCGCACGCCCACCCCAGAATCTTCGCTCCGGTAGGAGCGAAACCCGGCAGCGGATCGATTGCCGGAGCGGGGCAACAGCAATTGCGCTCCTACGGAGCTTCGGAGTAAAGAAAGGACCGCCAGGCTATAGACATCTCGCCCCTCTGGGGCGAAACAATATTCTGTTGCGCTTCCAACCGCAATTCACGACTACCGATCAAAACCAGTGAAACTAATCCTTAGTTTATTAACTCCTGCACTTCTCTTCTGCCTGCTCGAATCGCGTGCGATTTCGCATTCGAATCCAGCTCAGGATCCGTTGCAACTGCCTGCAGAGAAACATCTCAAGAACCTCAAGCAGCTAACGTTCGGTGGCGAGAACGCGGAAGCTTATTTTTCGCCGGACGGAAAACAGCTCATCTTCCAGTCAACGCGCGACGGCCGCGAATGCGATCAGATTTACACAATGAACCTGGACGGCTCGAATATCCGCCTGGTTTCTACGGGCAACGGTCGCACAACGTGTTCTTACTTCTATCCCACCGGACAGAAGATTCTCTATTCATCGACGCATCTGGGCGCGAAGGAGTGTCCGCCGCGGCCGGACTTCTCAAAAGGCTACGTCTGGGCCGTCTATCCCTCGTTTGATATTTTCACAGCGCGAGCGGACGGGTCGGACTTGAAACAACTGACAAATTCGCCAGGCTATGATGCCGAGACGACGATTTCAAAACAGGGCAAGCTGGTTTTCACGTCGATGCGCGACGGCGATCTCGATATCTACACGATGGACGGAAACGGCAAACATGTGCGCCGATTGACCAATGAGCTTGGTTACGACGGCGGTCCATTCTGGTCGTATGACGGCAAGCAGATCGTTTATCGCGCCTATCATCCGCAAACGGACAAAGAAGGGTCGGACTACCTTGCTCTGCTCAAACAAAATTTGATTCGCCCGACGACTCTGGAAATTTGGGTGATGAATGCGGATGGATCGAACAAGCGGCAGGTAACGCGTAACGGCAAAGCCAACTTCGCGCCTTATTTCTTTCCCGACGGTAAGCGCATTATTTTCGCTTCCAACATGGACGATCCCAAGGGGCGCAATTTTGATCTCTATGCGATCAATGTTGACGGTTCGGGTTTGGAACGAATTACTTATAACGACACGTTCGACGGTTTCCCAATGTTCTCGCCGGATGGAAAGAAACTTGTCTTCGCTTCCAACCGCAATGCAAAAGTGCGCGGGGACACCAATATCTTCATCGCCGATTGGGTTGAGTAGCTACTGGGACCGCGGGCGTCCAGCCCGCAAATGAGCGCCGCAGGCGCGACATTTAATAGCCCCGGGCGTTAGCCCGGGGATCAATCCGGCACCGAGAATTGAGCCCGCGAAGTGGGCGGCAGAAACTGATGTTTCAAAACACGCAATCATATTGGCGCCCCTTCGGGGCTCGCATATCTCTTCGCTATCCCCGGGCTTATGCCCGGGGCTACTAAATTCCACTCGCTTCGCGAGCTGGTTGAAATTACTTGGCCTATCCTGAAAGTGTTGTTTGCATGAAAATCAAAACGCTGAGTCGCCCTTTATTCGTTCTCTTGCTGCTTACAGCAATTTCCGTCGTTGCTGTTTTCGGTCAACAAACCTCAACTCAGCCTGTTCCCAGCGTCGAGCGACTGCGCACGCACATCAACTATCTTGCTTCGGACAAGTTGGAAGGACGCCGCACCGGCAGCGAAGGAGCGAATCTCGCCGCGGAATACATCGCCAAAGAATTTTCCCGCTACGGCCTGCAACGCAGCATCGGGTACGACACACCGGGCATGTCGATCCTGGAAGCCGACTCGCCTAATCGCTATTTGCAAAAGTTTCCTTATGTCGCCGGAGTTGACCTTGGACCACGTAATCAAATGTCCTTTGCGCTCGGTAACGCTTCAAATCCAAAAGTTGGTATTGATTGGATGCCTTTGGGTCTTTCAACTAACGCGCAACTCGAAAACGTAACTCTCTCATTCGTCAATTTTGGTATTACGTCCTCCGAGTTGAAATATGATGACTACGCCGGAAAAAATGCGGCGGGCTCTGTTGCGGTTGCCTTCGCAGGTACGCCAGATGGCGACAACCCCCACGGCCAATTCGCGCGTTATGAAGATGTGCGCTGGAAAGCCATAGCTGCGCGCAACGCCGGTGCGAAAGGCCTGGTGATCATCGCTCGCGAGGAAAACTTTAAGGACGACCGGCTGTCACAGTTGCGATTCGACAACAGTGCCGGCGATGCCGGCTTGCCCGTTATCGCTATCTCGCGCGCGGCGGCAGCAAGGATGTTAGGTCAGGAGGACACAAAGGCAGTCAGTTCACTCGAAAACAATGTGCGCCGAGTTTCGCTTAACCGCCTTGCGCCGCCTCCCAATTGGTCACCTGAAAAAGAAAGCTGGGTTGTAACGCTACCGAATGCTCTTTCCCTTTCCATTGACCTTGTGCGCCGCGAAGTGGAGGCCGCCAACGTCGTCGGCATCGTCAACGGCTTTGATCCAGTTTTGAAAAATGAATTCATCGTCATCGGCGCGCACTACGATCATCTTGGCCGCGGCGGCGAAGGAAGTTTGGCGCCGCGCGAAGGCGACATACATCACGGCGCTGACGACAACGCTTCGGGAACAGCGGGACTGCTGGAACTGGCGCGCATTTTCGCGTCATCGCAATCGCCGCGGCCGCGCCGGACAATTGTGTTCATTGCTTTTAGTGGCGAAGAAGAAGGTCTGCTTGGTTCAAGTTACTACGTCAACCATCCGTTGAGGCCGCTCGAGAATACGGTGGCAATGATCAATATGGACATGATCGGACGCATGAAAAACAACAAATTGATTGTTGGCGGCGTCGGCACGGCGCATGGCTGGCGAGATCTAATAGCTGCTGGGAATCCTGCTGACAGCCCAATAGTGGTTGCCGAATTGGCAAATCCAACTCGGGTGCCTGGGAAAGTGACGTTAGAAACCGGACCAAATGGGCAAGTGTCTTCAGCGATGGTCCACACGCAAGGCTTTGATCTGACACTCAACGAAGACGGCTATGGTCCAAGCGACCATTCGTCATTCTACGCCAAAAAAGTTCCGGTGCTGTTTCTCTGGACCGGCACGCACGAGGATTATCACAAACCTTCCGACACTGCCGACAAGATTAACTACGAAGACGAAGCCCACATTCTCAGTTTTGTTGAGCGCATTATTCGAAGCATTGATGCAAAAGATGCGCGGCCCGTGTACACGGTGGCAAAGAGCGAATCGCAGGGACGAACGATGGGCTTTCGCGTTTACCTCGGGACGATTCCCAATTATGCCGACTCCGGTGATGGGTTACTGCTGGATGGCGTGCGCGATGATTCACCGGCAGCGAAAGCAGGCATAAAAGCGGGCGACAGGATTGTGAAGTTAGCCGATCGCGACGTTCACAATGTTTATGATTACACGTATGCGCTGGGAGAAATGAAAGCCGGACAGGAATATGAAGTAGAGCTAATGCGCGGCGGTGAGCGAATGAAGTTAAAGATCACGCCGGCGGCGCGCAAGTAAAAGGACAAAAGGAAAAAGGCAAAAGTCGATCACGCGCCCGTTTCGCGACGCCGATCACTTTTGCCTTTTAACTTTTTACTTTTGCCTTGGTGCCTACCAGCGCGGTTCGCGGTCAAAACCGCCACGGTCGCCGCCGCGATCTCCGCCGCGTCCACCGCCACCGCCATAACCACCGCGACCACCGCCGCCGCCATAACCACGGCCGCCGCCGCCGCCACGATCAGCACGCGGCTTGGCTTCATTGACCGTCAGGTTGCGACCGCCAAAGTCCTTACCGTTAAACTCTTCGATCGCCTTGGCGGCCTCTTCCGGAGTTGCCATCTCCACAAAAGCAAAGCCACGCGATCGTCCAGTGTCACGATCTTCGATTACGGAAGCTGATTCCACTGTTCCTACTGCCGCGAAAGCGTCGCGCAGTTCCTCGCTCGTCGTACGGAACGAGAGGTTCCCGACATACAGTTTGGTACCCATTTGTCTTTCTATCCTTTTGATCGAGTGAAGCGCGGGTAAAAATCAGATCGCAGACACAAGCAGGAGTTACTTGATCTCTTGGGCGAACGCGACGCACCCGGTGCTCTAAACTACAAGAGCGGCTTCCAACAAGTTGACAATTATCTCACTCTCTCCTCAGCCGAACGCGGGTCGCATCACGAACACGGACAGGCGCAATCACCACTGACGCGCGAGAGCAGGAACTAACGGGCCAAGTATGCCCCAGGCGCGGTTTAGAGTTCAAGCCTTGAGGCCAGTTAGTTGTCAGTAGTCCGTTGTCAGTTGTGAAAAGGGGGCTTGCAATCCCCGCTTGGGGCGCCCCCTGAACAACTGACCACGGACAACTAACAAACCGGCTATTCGCCGATTGCTTGCCCCAAGCACGATGGAATATAGTGCTTCGCACTCAAGTTCATTTCGCGAAAGGTCTGTTTGGAAAATGTCCAAATCTGTCCCTATCACTGTGGCGCATGGCGACGGCATCGGCCCCGAGATCATGGATGCCACACTTCATATTCTGAAAGCAGCCGGCGCCAACCTCGATATTGAAACTATCGACATCGGCGAGAAAGTTTATCTGGCCGGCAACTCTTCCGGCATCGAGCCGAGCGCCTGGGATTCGCTACGCCGTACTAAAGTTTTTCTCAAAGCGCCGATTACGACCCCGCAGGGTGGCGGTTATAAAAGTTTGAACGTTACGGTGCGCAAGACGCTGGGCCTCTATGCCAATGTGCGTCCTTGTGTTTCCTATCATCCGTTCGTGGAAACGAAGCATCCGAACATGGATGTGGTGATCGTTCGGGAAAACGAAGAGGACCTTTACGCCGGCATCGAGCACCGGCAAACCCAACAGGTGTACCAGTGTCTTAAACTAATTTCACGTCCGGGTTCGGAAAAAATTGTCCGCTACGCTTTCGAATATGCGCGGCGAAACAATCGCAAAAAGGTCACTTGCTTCACTAAAGACAACATCATGAAACTGACCGACGGTTTGTTTCATAAAGTTTTCGATGAAATCGCCGCCGAGTATCCCGACATTGAGAACGAACACTGGATCGTAGATATCGGCGCGGCGAAATTGGCCGACACTCCTGAAGTTTTCGATGTACTGGTGATGCCGAATCTTTATGGCGACGTGTTGTCGGACGTGGCGGCACAGATCGCGGGTTCAGTGGGGCTCGCTGGCTCGGCAAACATCGGCGAGCACATCTCGATGTTTGAAGCGATCCACGGATCGGCGCCACGCCGCGCCGGGCAAAATTTAGCAAACCCGTCAGGGTTACTGCTTGGTGCCGTGATGATGCTGGTACACATTGGTGAAACAAATGTGGCTGAGCGTGTGCACAATGCCTGGCTGCGAACGATCGAAGATGGGATTCATACCTATGACATCTACGAAGAGGGACACAGCAAAGAGAAAGTTGGAACAAAAGAATTCGCCGAGGCGGTGGCACAGCGCGTGGGCCAAAGGCCCGAAACGCTGAAGGCTGCGAGCTATAAGGCCGTTGCGGAAACAAGTAAGCAAATGCCCCGCGGAGGCAGAGCAAGAGAGGCTGCAAAAAAGGATTTGGTGGGGGTTGATGTGTTTCTCGATTGGACCAAAGGCACGGCAAACGATCTTGGCGACTCGTTGAGTAAACTCAGCGGCGACGGCATCAAGCTGGAGATGATGAGCAACCGCGGCGTAAAGGTTTGGCCGGGCGGTCATGCAGAAACTTTTTGTTCCGACCATTGGCGCTGCCGCTTTCTGGCGGAGACGGACGGCGGCAAAGTTTCGCATCCCCAGATCATCTCTTTGCTCAAACGCGTTGCCGATGAAGGTTTCGATTTCATCAAAATTGAAAATCTGTATAACTTCGACGGCGAGCGTGGTTATTCACTCGATCAGGGCGCGTAAAACGCAACGAACGAAGAAAGGAACCGACATGGAAGGACAGCAAAAAGCACACGACAAACAGCAAACGGGGGATTCAGCAAACAACGAGGTAGGACCGACCGAGAAACTTCGCGAACACAATCAGCCGGAGTCAGAACTCTCGGTGCCGGGTGCGCAAAACGCGGAGAGCGAAGAAGCTATCAAAGACGAGAAAAGTCCCAATACAGAATAGTTGCGTTCCTGTTTTGAAATTTGCGATCTGAAATTTGAGATCTGAAATCTCAAATTGAGATTTTGAGATGTGCGATTTGAAATCTGAACTTGAACTTGGACCTCTGAGGCTTATCAATGGTAACCGAACCGACAACTCCGCTCGTCGCCATAATCATGGGCAGCAAGTCTGATTGGGATACGATGAGCCATGCAGACGCAACTCTAACTGAGTTTGGCGTCGCCCATGAATGTCACGTCATGTCGGCACATCGCACGCCCCAGCTCGCGACCGAGTTTGCATCCAGTGCGGCTGATCGCGGACTGCAAATCATCATTGCTGCCGCCGGCGGCGCCGCCCATCTGGCAGGCGTGATTGCCGCGCACACAACTCTGCCGGTGCTCGGCGTGCCGATGAAGAGCGATGCGCTCAATGGCATCGATTCGTTACTTTCGACGGTGCAAATGCCGGCTGGCATCCCGGTCGCGACGTTGGCAATTGGAAAACCCGGCGCCATCAATGCGGCGCTGTTCGCGATTGCGATCCTGGCGACCACGCGCGCCGACCTCGCCAACAAATTAAGAGATTTTCGCCAACGTCAGGAGCAGAAAGTTCGCAGCACCACCCTTCCCTAAACTTATTCTTTCGGAAGTTCTTCTTGAAATATCTTAAACGTTAGAGCAGAATGCGTGCACCGAAAAGCTACGCCCCTGACGAAGCATAACCCCGTTGCCTTCGTTTGTTTTTCACGTTCTTGCCTGTCTCGCAGGTGTAAATCCTGAAACATGATCGGCGAAACCATTTCCCACTATCGGATCACCGAGAAGCTCGGCGAAGGCGGCATGGGCGTCGTTTATCTCGCTGAAGACATCACCCTCGGCCGGCGCGTGGCGATAAAGTTTTTGTCTTCGACCGCCAAAGAATACCGCGCCAGGTTTCTCCGTGAGGCGCGAGCTGTTTCTGCCTTGACCCACCCAAACATTGCCGCCGTGTTCGATTACGGCGAAACAGAGGACGACCAGCCTTATATCGTGATGGAACTGATCAACGGCGAATCGTTGAGCGACAAACTGCTCGCCGGATCGCTGCCGCTGCCTGAAGCTGTGCGCATTGTTTCGTTGATTGCTGAAGCGCTTGGCGAAGCTCACCACCAGGGTGTGGTCCACCGTGACATTAAGCCATCGAACGTTGTCATCACTGAGCGCGGTCAGGTAAAGGTGTTGGACTTTGGTCTGGTCAAACAACTCTACGAGCAACACAGCCTCGGCGGCGATCCTAATCTGCCTACGCTGCCGTTCACGCGAACGCGCAGCGACGTGATCGTTGGCACGCCGATGTACCTGTCGCCGGAACAAGCCACCGGCAAAAAAGTGGACGCGCGCAGCGATCTATTTGCGCTGGGCGTGGTGCTCTATGAATGCATCACCGGGCAGGCCGCTTTTGGCGGCTCCAGCATTATTGAGATTGGTGCACAAATAATTCACGTGACGCCGCCGATCCCTTCCACCATCAACGATCGCATTCCGGCCGAGCTCGATCGCATCACGACCAAAGCGATGGAGAAAAAGATTGAGGCTCGCTATCAATCGGCTGATGAGCTGATCGCTGATCTGAAGGAAGTGTTGCCCACGTTGGCGCCAGATGGTTACCGGCACGTGCGCGTAACAGAGTCGTTGTCTAAACCGCGCACTTACTCAGCCAGTGCTCTGACGACGATAGCCGAAACATTGCGTCGGCCTGGACCACCGCTCGGCATGTTGTTCCTGGCGGCAGTTGCGGTGGCCGTGGTTGGTTGGTTTCTGGTTCGCTGGTTAAAGCCGGGACCGTATAAGCCTACGGCCGAAGCCGCATCGTGGTATGAAAAAGGATCCGACGCGCTTCGTAATGGCGCCTTTTTACAGGCAACAAAGGCCCTCGAACAGGGAATCGCTCATGATCCGAAATTTGCCCTGGCGCATGCTCGGCTTGCTGAAGCCTGGAATGAAATGGACTACGCTGAAACGGCAAAAGACGAGATGCTCAAAGTTCAGTCGCTGGTGCCTAACCGCTCGCAACTGGCGACGACCGATGGCCTTTACCTGGAGGCAATTACTGCGACGCTCACGCGAGACTTAGCCGGGGCCGCGAAAGCCTATGCGGAACTGGCGCGCCTTTCGCCGAATGATCCCCAGGTCTATGTAGACCTTGGCCGGGCTTACGAAAAGAATGATCAGATCAAAGACGCGATTAAAAGTTACGTGGAGGCAACGACGCGCGCGCCTCAGTATGCGACACCATTTTTGCGCGTAGGAATTCTCTATGCGCGCCAGCTGGATCAGCCAAGCGCCTCTGCTGCGTTCGACAAGGCAGAAACAATCTTTCAGGCAGACGGCAATTTTGAAGGCCAGGCAGAAGTTTCGTTTCAGCGTGGTTTTCTGTTCGATCAACTTAATAAAGAGCCGGAAGCTCGCGCACACCTGCAACGCGCGCTGGAACTCGCGCGCACCACCGGCAACGATTATCAGTATGTGAAAACGCTATTAAAGCTTGGCTATATCGAACTATCCGCTAACAACATTGAAGGTGCGCGCAAGTACATGCGTGAGGCAGTGGATCGAGCACAGGCAAAGGGCATCGATAACCTGACTAAACAGGGTATCGTTGATATCGGCAACAGCTATTTAGTCGCCGCTGATTATCCTGAAGCAGAGAAATACTACCGGCAATCACTCGACTTGGCCCAGAAACAAAAGGATGAGCGCAATGCAAAGCGCGCACTGCTTGCCTTGGCCAGTCTCGCCGAGCGACGCGGAAATGCCGATGACGTTATTAACTACGTGAACCAGGCTCTGCCTTTTTACCAGAAGGGCGGTTACCGCAAGGAAACACTCCAGGCTTTCCTACTTTTGGCTCGCGCCAAAGTTCATCAGGGCGAGTACGCCGGGGCGCTCGATGGATATCAGCAGGCGTTGAAACTCTCCCGGGAGCTGGACGATCAGGGGCAGGCATTTTTGGCGCATGACGACATTGGCCGTTTGTTTATCAGGCAGGGCAGATATCCTGAAGCACTGGAACAGCTGGATGAGAGTTATAAGATCGCAAAATCGATAAACGCGCCAAAGAATGTGGCCTTGAGTTTGACTGACCGCGCGAATGCGCTCTGGCGGTTGGGGCGATACGATGAGGCGCAGACCGCGTTGCATGAAGCGCAGGAGTTCGCTGATAGACCGGATGCACCCAGCAATATCTCGGCCTCCTATTATCTGGTGCTGGCGCGTATGGGCCTTAGCCGGGAGCACTGGCCGGACGCCCAGGCTAAAGCTCAAAGGGCGGAGAAGCTGGCCGGCGCTGAACTCCACGGCACCGCTGCCGAAGCGTCGCTTACGATTTGCATGGCCCAGGCGTATTCTGGAGCAGCAAAGCAGGGCGCAGTAAAGTGTAAACAAGCGGTCGAGGCAGCCCGCCAGGCAAACGACCCTGCTGTTTTGGCCGAATCGTTGCTGGCGCTCGCGGCCTCGATGGCCCAGGCCGGCGACGCGAGCGGCGCAGCCAGGAATGCCTTGGAAGCACAACAGATTTTCGCGCGCGCAGGCCGGCGCGATTGCGAATGGCTGGCCTGGTTAATTGCCGCGCGCGCCAGTAAAGCAAATGGCGATACTGACAAAGCGCGCGAGTATGCTACAAAAGCACAAGAAACTCTTTCCGTTATTCAACAACAATGGGGGAACGATAATTACAATTCCTACCTAAACAGACCTGACGTCCAGTTGTCTCGCAAGCAACTCAGCGAGATAGTTTCAGGTAAAACCTAATCCCAACCCAGCCCCAAAAAGGAGAAACTCACATGGCAAACGGTGGCGACATCATCATCAAAGGCGGTTCATGCGATTTGTTTTTCGATGATTCCTTGTATCCGAAAGACCCTGCTGATCCGAAGAAACATAAGAACAAGAATAATCAGAAAGTAACCAGAGTCTTGATCACGGGTGATATCAGCTTCGACAGCGGAGATCATCCGAGCGGCTTAACCTGCGAGATCACGACAACCTGTAAATAGAATTTTTTTCGTGCGCAGGGTTGAACCTGGAACGAGACCGCTGTTCAAATGGCGGGCTCCTTCTCTAGCATCGTGTTCAAAGGCCGCTTTGCGGGTAATGGACTGTAACGGAGCAGTCAAAGCACAATCATGCCCGCCAACTCTCAACTCACACACAAAAGGAGAAACTCAAATGGCAAACGGTGGCGACATCATCATCAAAGGCGGCTCGGTCGATATTGATTACGACGACGCGGTCTATCCACCTGAAACCGGCAAACCTCGCAAGCATAAGAGCAACAACCAAACAATTGTCCGGGTAACGGTTGCCGATGAAGGCAATAACCTGAAATATGACACCGAAACAGAGTCGGAGGACCCGACACGTTGGACAATCAGCGTCTACTGCACTTAGACAGTTCAGCCGACAACCGATCCCAATAGGCGACGCCCGTTAGTGAAATCCGTTCAATGTTGCGCTCGTCTCGCAGCGCAAAGCAGTAGAGGTCTGTTTCTTCTCGTCTTGCTCAGGGAGCTCTTCTAGACAGAAGTGAAATTATGGCAACGAATAAGGCGGCGCCGATGATGGACCAGATGATCGGGAAACTGGTCGTGCCAATTTGCACAGAAAACAATTCGGGCAAACCGAGATTCCTGGCGAGCCACATTCCCAGGAGCGCGCCCACAAATCCCAGGGCGATTGAAACCAAACAACCACCGCGGGAATAACCAGTAATTGCCTGGCCCAACGAGCCGCATAGTCCGGCGATTATCAGCAATACAATTAGATCGAGTAAGGTCATTTGAAACTCCTTCGCAGCTACCGCTGCTTAACGTCCGATATCGTTGTGATAGATCTTGCCGCCTTTCATTACCAGGCGCACCCGCCGCAACGCCGAAAGATCGCGCGTCGGATCACCATCGACGGCGATTAAATCGGCAAACAGTCCGGGCTTGACTGCGCCAATCTTGTCTTGCATATGCAACACGCGCGCGTCGACCGACGTCGCCGAACGCAAGGCATCGATCAGCGGCATGCCCCAGTTCACCATCGCTTCAATCTCTCGCGCGTTATCGCCATGAGCAAAGACGCCGACATCGCTGCCGCTTGCAATAGTGACACCCGCATCCAGCGCCTGTTTGAAAACAATTTTCTTGCGTTCTGCGTTCGCGCCGGCGATTGCCAATGTCGGACACAGTGCTGTGCCGTGCTCCTTCATCAAGCGAAAGATTTCCGGCGTGCCGCCGTCGCCATGCTCGATTGTCTCGACGCCGGCGAGCGTGGCGCGACGCATTCCCTCGGTTGAAGTTGCGTGCGCGGAAACCGGAATGCCTGCGCTACCGGCAACCTCGACTGCTAATTTTAGTTCGTCCAGCGTAAACGTCGCGTGCGCCGCGCCGCCTGCACCCCAGCGATAATCGGCATAAACCTTGATCCAGTCGGCGCCTTTGCCGATTTGTTCCCGCACTGCGCGAGTGAGGCCATCAACGCCATCTGCTTCTTCCGCCCCCTGCGGCACGGTCCATTCCGAAGCATAACCTTTTGGGCCATAACTGCCGCTCGCCACAATTGCACGCGTTGCCACAACCATGCGTGGCCCGGGAATTATTCCCTGCTCCACTGCTTGCTTCAAACCAACATCTGCATAGCCGGCGCCTTCGGTACCAAGATCGCGAATGGTGGTGAAGCCGGCGAGCAGCGTGTTGCGCAAATGATTGGTCGCGCGCGCAACGCGCAAGCTCAGAGCTTCGCGCGCTACCTGATCATTCCAAACGGTTTCGCTGTAGGGGTGAAGCATGACGTGCGAATGCGCATCGATTAAGCCCGGCATCAATGTCATCCCCGGCAAATCGATCACCTTGGCATTGCTGGGAGCTTTAATGTCGCTCGCCGGTCCGGCGGCTTCAATCTTTTCACCGCGCACTAACAACCACCAGCCGTCATGCAATTGCGCGGACTCGCCGTCGAACACGTGCGCCGGCTGGAGAAGGTAAACAGTTTCAGGCTGCTTTGGAGCAGGCGCTTGAGTCTGCGCCAAGGATGTTACCTGAACGAAAGTGCAAATGACTGTAAGCAGAATCAAAGGTGCAAATCGCATTTCGGAAACCCTTCGAAAGTAATGAGCTACCCGGCCGATGAAAGCGCGGGGGCAAGCCCGCCTTCCCGACCCGGAGCTGACGGCAGTTGAGTCCGGAGCTTGGATTGAAAGGCTTGCAGACAAAATAACGCGGTCAACTTTGAAGCCTCTGGGTCGCGAAGGCGGGCTTGCCCCGCTCTTTTGGTACGAAAGCTGGAACACTACTAAAACCCTTTGCGGTTGAGCCACTCGCGCACGACTTCCGCCTGGTTGCGTTTATTCGCATCTACCTCGTAATTCAATTGCCGCATCTCTTCCGTTGAAATGGCGTGCGCGAGTCTTGCCAGCACCTCAGGCAATTGCGCGACCCGCGCCAGCGTGTCTTGCCGGACAAGATAAACCGCTTCGTACGGTGGAAAGTAGTGCCGGTCGTCTTCGAGTTGAAACAAATCGAGTCCGGCAATCCTTCCTTCAGTTGAGTTGCCCGCAATCAAATCTACCTTGCCGGAAGCAAGTGCGATATAGGTCAATGAAAGGTCCATCTCGCGCGGTTGTTCGGCAAACTTCAACCCATACGCTTTCGAAAAACCCGGATAGCCGTCGGCGCGTGACATGAAATCCTGGCCAAAGCCGGCGCGCCAGTTGCTCGCGTAGGGTATCGCGTCAGAAATCGTCTTCAACTTCAACTTCCGCGCCTCAGCGCCGCGAATGAGAATCGCAAAAGTGTTTTCAAACCCAAGGGGCTCACTTACCGCGACGCCGAATTTTTGCGCGTACTCAGCCTTGACTTGTTCGTAGACTGCGCGCGGGTCGGTGATAGGTTGATGATGAAGGATAGCGGTGTACGAGGTGCCGGTATATTCCGGATAGAGATCAAGGCGTCCCGCCAGCATCGCATCGTGCGGAAGATTTCCACCCAATTCGTAATTGCGTTCCACTGTCACGCCGCGCGCTTCCAACAGCTGCGCCACAATTTCAGCGAGGATGGCCGATTCAGTGAAATCTTTTGAGCCAACCACAAGGCGGGCGCTCTGCGGCTGCACGCTGTGCGAGCGCGTTTCGCGCGAACCAACATAGATTCCGGTTATCATGGCAGCGAGGATCGCAGTCGTTGCTGCGACCATAAACTTCTTCCTACCTGAAGTTGTTCCGGCTCTTCGTTTGTGGGCCACAGAGAAATAGCGTTCGAGCAGACCCAGCCCAAAGTCTGCGATTAAAGCCATCAGCGCCGCCGGCACCGCGCCGGCCAGCAGTAAGTTGTTGTCATATTGTCTCAGCCCACGAAAGATGTAGACGCCCAACCCGCCGGCGCCGACCGCGGCAGCAATGGTTGCCACACCAATTGCAATCACCATTGCGACGCGCACGCCAGTAATGATTACCGGCATCGCTAAAGGCAGTTCCACTTGCCAAAGAATCTGGCGGCCAGTCATGCCCATCGCAACGGCTGCTTCGCGCACATTTGGATCGACGCCCACAATACCTGTGACCGTGTTTCGAATTATCGGCAGCAACGCATAGACGACCAACGCAACGATCGCAGTGCGCGTGCCAATACCGCCAATGAACGGCAGCGGAATCAGAAATCCAAACAAAGCCAGACTGGGAATCGTTTGCATGATGTTGGCGACGCCCAGCACCGGACCACGCAAGGATTTTCTGCGCGTGAGCAGAATACCGGTGGGAATTCCAATCGCAACCGCAACGAAAGTTGAGATCAGGACCAGCCACAAATGCTGTCGCAGCAGTGTGAATAGTTCGGGCCAGTTTTGTTTTAAAAAACTGAAGAAACTCACGGCGCCTCCTCCTGAACGGAACCAGCAGAGACGCGCAGCGTTTCCAGGTACGCCATGGCTTTTTCGTTTTTCGACTTAAGAAAATTTTCGGGCGTTTCCAGTAGCAATAATTTGCCGGCATGCATCAGTCCGACGCGCGAGCCCAGTAATAAAGCCTCGCGCACATCATGAGTCACAAACACTGCGGTTTTTTTCAAGCGTTTGCTAAGTTCCGCAAACTCGCGCTGCAGACTGGCGCGTGTCAACGGATCCAAGGCGCCGAAAGGCTCATCGAGTAAAAGCAGCGGTGGATCAGCAGCAAGCGCGCGCGCTACGCCAATGCGCTGCCGCTGGCCGCCGGATAATTCCGCCGGATAGCGATCGGCGAAGTCGCGCGGTTCAAGTCCAACAATTGACAGCAATTCGTCGACACGATTTCTGATACGCGCTGGTTCCCAACCTTCAAGCGCCGGGACAAGAGCGACGTTTTTGGCAACGGTGAAATGAGGGAAAAGACCACCTTCCTGAATTACGTAGCCGGTGCGGCGGCGCAGTCGAATCGGATCCCATGCGGTTGTTGACTTGCCTTCGATGTTTACTTCGCCCGCATCTGGCATTAACAGACAGTTGATTAACTTGAGCGTGGTGGTTTTGCCGCAACCTGACTCACCGAGAAGAACCAGGATCTCGCCAGGCGCAACTGAAAAACTGAGATGGGAAATTATCGGAGCGGCGGCAGACAAATGCGAGAAACCGACATCGTGAAACTCAACCAGCGGTTTGGCGGTGGCTTCATTCATTAAAGGTAAGTTCAAGATGAATATAAAGAGCGGGGGCAAGCCCGCCTTCCTGACCTCGAGCTGACTTCAGTTAAGAAGAAAAACTATACTGAAAGCCATTCAACCTTGTGCCGCCACTTTCTATGAAAGACTCTCAGGTAAGGAAGGTGGGCCTGCCCCGGCTGCTGTCTTTTCAAACTGCCAACAGCAAATTGCTGCTGAACCGTTGCGCGCGGTCCTGCCAGGTGTGCGCGCTAGTGAAACCGGTCGCCTCGGCCAGTTTGTCGATATCAACCAAATCATACTTATAAGAATTCTCAGTATGAATCTGTTCACCCTCAGCGAACTGCACTTGCATGTCGAGCTTGCTGATAACCACCGTTTGTTGGCGTGTGCTCTCGATGTAAATCTCTACGCGCCCGGCCGTTTGGTTGTAAACCGCGCGGTGGGCAAAGGCGCGCAAGTCAAATTCGCCACCAAGCTCCCGGTTGATGCGCTCCAGCACATTCAAATTAAAAGCGGCCGTCACCCCGAGCGCGTCGTTGTAAGCGGCCTCCAGCACGGCCTTGTCCTTTTTCAAATCCGCACCCAGCAAAAGCGCGTCGCCTTCGTTAAGCACCTGACGCAGCGCCCGCAAAAACTTCAAAGCTTCATCCGCGTCAAAGTTGCTGATGTTTGAGCCAAGAAAGAGTGCCAGCGTCCGCGTCCGCGGTTTGTGCTGCAAGTCTGAAAGCGCCGCAAAATAATCCGCAGCATAAGCTTCGATTCTCAAGCGCGGATACGATTGCAGCAGGATGCGCGAACTGTTCTCCAGCGCCGTCGCCGAAATATCCACCGGCATAAACAACAACTCACTTTGTTTTCGCAGTAGCGCCTCGATTATCAACCGTGTTTTGGACGCGCTGCCGCTGCCCATTTCAATTAAAGTCGCGGGTCCGGCAACGGAACTAATAATCTCGTCCGCGTAACGATCGAGGATTTCGTTCTCGGCGCGCGTCAGGTAATACTCAGGCAACAAGCAGATGGCTTCGAAAAGTTGCGAGCCAAGTTCATCGTAGAAATACTTGGGCAGAAAACGTTTTGGTTGAGCAGAGAGCCCCCGCCGCACATCTTCGGCAAGTCCAGCCAGCGGATCGCGCGTGACCAGGTTACGAATGAACAGCTTTTCTTCATGCGTGGGTTTCGGCTCTGGTTTTGACACAGTGTTTCTGGTCACCTTTCCCTGACGTTGCCGTTCATGGAGATGGCTTGGGGTCACAATGGGGTCTGGTTATGATACCGGATCGAACTCGATTAACAACCCTCGACCGACCAGCTGTCGCTCCCGCTCCGATAAAGCGCAGCGGCGCCGGGTTTCAATGTTTTTACAGTCGAGTCCGAAAATCTTAACAACCAAGCGCCGCAACTTCTTTCAATCACTTTCCCGATTGACTCCCCGAATCATGCTTTTACGACCGCGCTTGACCGGCGACCTATGCTCCGGCAAGATCGCACGGCTATGCTTTACCTGACTTCCCCCGCGACCGTTTCGGTTCGCAAACATTTCCAAAAAGGGTTCTTCTGCTTTATTGCGGTGCTGTTCGCACTGGCGCCGGTTAGCGCGCAAACTTATCATCACGAAGTGGAAACTGGCGATAAGCCTTCAGTTTATGTGAAGAGTCGCAACGGTCGCATTAGTGTTATTGCTACGGACGACGAGCAAAAGAAAGTCACGATCGAAGCCAGTTCCGCCGGCGCCCTGGTTGATCAAAGCGACGTCCTGACGGTAGCAAAAGGCGGCGAGGTGAGTATTACGGTGCGCGATCGTCGCGAGAAAGATCGGATCGACCTCGTTGTGCATGTACCTTCGCGTGCAAAAGTCAAAATCGAAAGCGAAGCCGGCGCCGTCGATGTGGTGGGCAATCTGGAATCGGCGCAGGTCAGCACCAACACGGGCACGATTCACGCCGACGTGCCGCTCGACGCCGTTAAATTTAATTTCATATGGAGCGCCAGCCGGCCTCGCTTTTTGAGTGACGTTGAGTTACCGAAGGTGAAAGAAAGGGCCGCCGGCATGTTCACAATTTCCGGAAAGCTGGGCGAGAAGAAGCCTGACAAAGCGGAACGAGTCCAGCTCGACTTTCTGACTCAACGCGGCGTGGTTCTACTTAATGTCGATCCCGCGATGGTGCCTCCGGACTTGCGCGAACGCCCGCTCACGGAAGCTGCACGCGCGATCGTTCGCAGTGGTGATAGTCAATTGACGGATGCGATTCGCAAAGTGTCGCCGAAGATGTTTGGCGATTATGCAATGACCCTGCCGCCACCTGAGAAGCAGCCGGAACTCGTCAAGCGTTCTGCGCCCGGCCAGTTCGTCAGCGCATTGTCACCGCAACTGATGCGCTTTAACGCCAGCGTTATGGATCGCAATGGCCGCGCCATCGGCGGCATGAAAGAAACTGATTTCACTGTTTTTGAAAACGGCGTCGAGCGCGAAGTGAAACAGGTAACGCCCACCAACGAGCCGTTTAATCTAATCCTTCTTCTCGACGTGTCGGGCAGCGTTGAAGAACGCATCGACTTTATTCGTAAAGCCGCGCGCGACTTTTTGAACACGGCCAGCCCGCAGGATCGCATTGCCATCATCAGTTTTCGCGATGACATTCAGGTGATTTCGGACTTCACTACTGATCGCCGCCTGCTCTCGAAGAAACTTGAGGACATCGATGCCGGTGGCGCGACTGCGCTCTACGACGCACTGGGTTACGTCCTGGCCGATCCGGTGAAAAAACTTCGCGGCGAACGAACCGCAATCGTGATTCTTTCTGACGGCGACGACAACAGATCCTTTGTGCCCTTTCCGGCGATTCTGGAAGCGCTGGTGGAATCAGGCGCACTGATCTATCCGCTGTACATTCCTTCAGGCTTGATTCCGGAAGGCAGCGTCCCCAAACCGGAAGTGACCATTGATCCTTTGCGCACGCGCTATCTGACGTTGACTACGCGCGCCGAAGAAGAAGGTAAAAAACTCGCGGCCGGATCTGGTGGCGTTTATTACCCCATCCATCGCCTGGAAGATTTGCAGCGCGCTTACGATGACGTGGTGGTCCAACTCCGCACCGCGTACACGATCACGTACGCTTCAAACTCGCGTTCGTCAAGCAACCCGCGCGTGCGCGTGCGCGCAAATCGTGATGGCGCGTCAGTGCGGTTGAGCCCGGTTGTAAATGTGGCCACGCCTTAATGACAAGTAACTGTGTCGCGGGTGTATAATTCGCACCGGAGACACCATGTTACACACGATCCGGATCAATAAAGAGCAGCTCGCTGACTTTTGCCGCCGCAATCACATTGCCAAACTTTCTTTTTTTGGATCGGTTTTGGGCGACGATTTCACAGCTGAGAGCGACATCGATGTGCTAATTGATTTTGAATCTGGACATACTCCGGGACTCCTTCGTATGGCGAGACTGGAACGTGAACTTTCCGCCTTGTTGCATAATCGAAAGGTAGATATTCGCACCGCCCAGGATCTAAGCCGATACTTCCGCGAACAAGTTCTTGCCACCGCACAAGTGCAATATGCTCAAGGCTGACATTGTTCGTCTGCAACACATGGTTGATGCAGCGAACCAAGCTACGTCTTTCGTTGCGAGGAAATCCAGAACAGAATTGGATAATGATCAGCCAGTTGCCCTCGCCCTCGTGAAGTTAATTGAGATTTTTGGCGAAGCGGCTAGCAGGTTGGGGCGGGACGTGAAGTCCCAATATCCAGAGATACCCTGGGCCGACATTATCGCCATGCGAAATCGTCTCATCCATGGCTACTTCGACGTTAATCTGGATATTGTTTGGCGGACCGTTACCGAGGAGATGCCGCCCATCGTAAAACAAATCGAAAGCCTCCTCGCCTCAGCCGATCCTGAATGAGTCAACCACTCTTCAATTCCCTTTTCGACGAAGTTGAGCGCCGCCCGCTGACTGTCAGCGAGCTGACTGAGTCTGTTCGTAAGGCAATCGAGGCGCGCTTTGCTTCTGTTTGGGTTGAAGGCGAGATTTCAAACTTCAAGGCGCATTCATCCGGCCACTGGTACTTCACGATTAAAGACGAAGGCGCTCAACTGCGCGCGAAGTGTTTTCGTTCGGCTAACAGTCGCATACGGTTTCGGCCTACTGATGGCCTGCATGTGCGCGCGCGCGGGCGTCTATCAGTTTATGAAGCGCGCGGCGACTATGAAATGATCGTCGAAGCGCTCGATCCCGCCGGCGCCGGCGCGCTGCAAGTTGCCTTTGAACAACTACGCGATCGACTTCAAGCGGAGGGTTTATTTGCCGACGAGTTGAAACGCGCGCTGCCGGTTTTTCCCGGACGAGTTGGGGTTGTCACGTCGCCGACCGGCGCTGCTATTCGCGACATTCTCAACGTCATCTCGCGACGCACGCGAACGGTCCAGGTGCTTTTTTCACCGGCGCGGGTGCAGGGCGAAGGCGCAGGGCCAGACATCGCCCGGGCTATTAAACTAATCAACGAGCATCATACGAACGCGTTACGGAATGGGCGCCATATGGATCTAGTAGATGTGCTGATCGTGGGACGCGGCGGCGGATCGACTGAGGACCTCTGGGCGTTCAACCAGGAAGAAGTGGCGCGCGCTATTCGAGCTTCCACGATTCCGGTTATCTCCGCCGTAGGCCATGAGACTGATTTCACTATCGCCGACTTTGTAGCCGATCGGCGGGCGCCAACGCCGTCGGCCGCTGCCGAATTGGTTGCAGCGCGCGAAGATCAGATTTGCTCATCGATCGAACATTTGGGCCAAAACCTTGCGCGCCTCATTCGTTACCGCATCGTAAACGCTCGAACCCGTGTTCAGACGCAAGCACTATCCCACGCTTTCGATGAAGTGCGGGCCAGACTGCGCGAAGCGAATGCGGCGATGACATTCGCCGGCCATCGCCTGCAAATCCTGACACAGGAATCATTGCACGTGGCCACGGCGCGAGCCGGCCAATTGAGTCGCAGGCTTTCACCAGCCGAGTTGCGCGGGCGCCTCGCCAACGCTCGCAATCGTTTTGAGTTCGTCGCTTCCGGCAGCCAGCTTGCAGTTGAAAAGCATATGGACCATGCGCAAAAGCGTTTTGCGCTGGCGGCGGCTTCACTCGATGCGCTATCGCCGCTGGGTGTATTGCGGCGCGGTTATGCGATCGCGCTGAAGGAAGACGGCACTCTGCTGCGCGATGCAAGCGCTGTTGCAACGGGCGATCCTATCAGCGTGCGCCTGGCGAAAGGAAAGATCGCGGCACGAGTTGAAGACGTGGACGAAAAAGTTTAGAACTCTAACCCAGCAACGTAAACGTTGGACTCTGAACCACTCGAATGTTCGCATAATTGTTTCTGTGCGAAAATGAACTCATGAAGAATAACGCTGAGCAGGCCAAGAGTTTTGAGGCATCGCTGGAAGCGCTCGAGCAGATCGTGCACGAGCTTGAACATGGTGATTTGCCGCTGGAGAAGAGTCTGGAGCTTTTTGAGCAGGGCATCAAACTCTCGCGCCAGTGTCAGGAGCGTCTCAGCCAGGCGGAAAGGCGCATTGAAATTTTGCTGCGCGATAATCAGGGCCGTCCAGTAGTCAGCGCGTTCGAGGATTCCAAACTAACCAGTCAGGTGATGGGCAGCAGCAATGATGAAGACGTCCTCTGAAATGCCAGGCTACGCGCTCCCTCTTCCCCTGCCTGAATTCCTGAAACAAGCACGAAAGCTCGTTGACAGCGAACTCGATCGTCTTCTGCCTGCCGAGTCGGTTTCTCCAACAAACATTCATGCTGCTATTCGTTGGAGTGTTTTTGCCGGTGGAAAACGTTTTCGCCCCGCCCTGCTGCTTGCTGCAGGCGAGACCTTTGGCGCCGCCCGCGAGTCACTCATCGCAACTGCCTGCGCACTCGAAATGATTCACACCTATTCGCTGGTCCATGACGACCTGCCGGCGATGGACAATGACGATCTGCGACGTGGCCGGCCTACCTGTCACCTACGTTTCGGTGAAGCGACCGCGATTCTGGCCGGCGACGCGCTACTGACGTTGGCCTTCAAGACGGTTTCTGAAGATGCGAACCTTTCTACCACGAAGCGAGCTGTTCTGATTTCGGAAATTGCGAAAGCGGCGGGCACGCCCGAGGGAATGGTTGCGGGCCAGGCTTACGATCTCGAAGCAGAATCACAGAACGTTGCGGCCGCCGAGTTGGAACAGATTCATCGACTCAAGACCGGCGCTTTGATTACGGCTGCCGCGCGTGCCGGCGGAATAATTGCCGACACCTCTAAGGACGAACTAAAAGCAGTCGCGGATTATGCCGGCCAGCTTGGATTGTTGTTTCAAATCACCGACGATCTCCTGGATGTAACGGCAACTGCGGAAACTATCGGCAAGACACCGGGCAAAGATGCCCGCTCGCGCAAAGCAACTTATCCGGCGCTTTACGGAATCGAAGCCACTCGCAAACATTTGGCAACTACGCATGCAGCAGCTTGTGCCGCGCTCGCGCGTATTGATCGGCCAACTGAGTTGCTGCGATCTATTGCCGATTTCATTCTTAGGCGCGAGGCATGATGTAATCTATGACAAACAAGCTCATCTTCTTCTTAGTCTTCGCAATCGCTTTCTCCATCGCGTGCAACAAACCTAAAACAACTTCACTCGACGCCGCAGGTTACAAAGCCGAACTTGAAAAGTGGCAGAACGATCGTCTGACCAACCTGAAAAAGGAAGACAGTTGGCTTACGCTCGTCGGACTTTATTGGTTGAAGGAAGGCGAAAACAAGTTTGGCAGCAACGCTGCCAATTCGGTCGCGCTACCAAAGGACAAAGCGCCTGACGTGGCTGGTTCTTTTTGGCTGGATAAAGGTCATGTACATCTCGCTGCGCTTCAATCCGCGAACATCACGGTGGACGGCAAACCTGCCACGGCGCTCGATCTCAAAGACGACAACGACGACAACGGCCCTACAATTCTGAGAATGGGCACGCTGATCATTAACATCGTCAAGCGTAGCGATCGCATCGGCGTGAGGGTCAAAGATTCTCAGGCCGCGGCGCGTTTGCAGTTTAAGGGACTCGAATATTTTCCCACCGATCCCAGGTGGCGCGTCGAGGCGCGCTTGGAACCTTATCAACCGGCGAAGGTGATTCCGATCACGAACGTGCTGGGGATGACGAGCGATGAAACATCGCCGGGCGCGTTGGCATTTGAGGTGGACGGGAAAACTTACCGAATTGATCCGATTCTGGAAAAAGGCGAGACTGACTACTTCATCATGCTTGCCGATGATACTACTGGACGCGAAACCTACGGCGCCGGTCGTTATCTTTACGTCTCTCCGCCGGATCCGTCGGGAAAAGTCGTGATCGACTTTAACAAAGCGTACAACCCGCCGTGCGCCTTCACGCCTTATGCAACCTGTCCGTTGCCACCGCGGCAGAATCATCTTCCGCTGCGCATCGAAGCGGGCGAGAAGAAATACGTCGGCGCGGAACATTGATTAAGAGGCACCGCCAATAACAGGCTCCGTAGGAGCCGAATGTTTATAGCAATTCGAGTCGCGTAAAGATCTTTTCGCAATAAGGAAATGCAGCATTTCCTTATTGCGAAAGTTTTTGGTCACGACGCACAGCTATAAACATGTCGCTCCTATCGGAGCGAAACCCAAAAGCTACTCGCGGCTCCCACGATCAGTCATCGCCGTTAATGCCAGCCTTTTTTTGCATCGCTTTGAGTGTGTCCGGAATGAATGAAGTGATGTGGTGAGTTTCTTCGCGGCCATCAGCAAACGTCTGATACAAAGCAAAGTCTGGCAGCGACAGACAACTCAGCGGCGATTGCAGGTTGTAGCCAGTGTCGATACCGATGGCGCTGTGGGAAATATAAATACCATGACGGCCCAGCCTTCCGCGCAGCGGCAACAGTGGCGTTGGCGTATGACCAAAGATGCAGGGCTTGCCGCGATAGTTCTTATAAAAGTCCAGGTCGCGCATCCACAGTAACGCTTGCGGCTCAGTGTCCTTTGGATGTTTGTCGCGTTGCAGCCCGGCATGAACGTATATGGCGTAGTCGTCTTCGTGAAAAAAGGGCAGGTCGTGGAAGAAGTCTAAATGCTCCGCCGGCACGCTGCTCTCAATCGTGCGGCGCGCGTCATCAAGATCCTGCTCGCTGGTTATTGCCAGTCCCTTGCCGGCATACTGCTCAAAAGTGCGCTCGCCGCCAGTGACCGGAGTTATCCAAAGGTTCGCACTGCCTTCAATAAAATCCAGCAGCATTTGCTCGTGGTTGCCGCGCAGGCAAAGCACGCGATCCGGATTCTCGCGTTGAAGTTTCAGTACCAGATCAACACACCCGGGAGCGTCCGGGCCGCGATCGATGAGGTCGCCCAAAAACACGAGCGTGTCGGCGGATTCATCACGCGGCAACATGTCGAGCAGGCTATGAAGTTGAGCACAACGGCCGTGAACGTCGCCAACGATGAAAGTTTTCATGCAGTGTTTGCTTCGCGCATTTGCAGCGACGCTTTGATCCTTTGCATCAATTTCTGAAAGCGTGGGTCAGCGTGAAGATCGGACCAGTTTGGATCAGACTCGAACCAAAGATAATTTTCGTTGCCGAGGTTGATTGCTTTTTCAAGCCATTCAAGCGCCAGCACTTGCCGCCCTTGTAATAAATATGCAGACGCAAGCCAGTAGGCAATGTCGTGATCGGCAGAAGCAGCAATCTTCACTCGCTCAGTCAACTGCTGGTTAGCCAGCTCATGCTTGCCCAGTGCACTTAAACAGATTGCCAGAATCGGACGGATGCCGTCCATCTTTGGGTGGCGTTCAAGCACTTGTTGGATGAGTTGCGCGGCGGCCTCTACCTCGCCGCGATAATAGAGTACGCGCGCGCGAATAGTTTTGATTAACGGATGATCGGGTTCCAGCTCCGCGCCTTGATCAAGTTCGCGCAGGGCTACATCATAGCGCTGCTGGTACATGAAGATGCGCGCGCGATTATAACTGGTCACCACAAGCTCGTTGGGATTGAGGCGGACCATGCGATCAAAGCTGCGTAAGGAGCGGTCATAGTCGCTATCCAGACGCGCCACCACCCCGCGCGCGAAGTGGACCCCGACATCATTGGGATACTCTTCGCGCAAGAGCTCCACCTCCGAGCGCGCCTTCTGCTTTTCGCCACGGCTTAGATAGATAAAGATCATCTGCATCCGCGCTTCCAGTAACTTGGGATCGAGGGCCAGTGCTTTGTTGAATGCGGCCTGTGCCTTGTCGTGATCGTTTGCTTCGCCCAATCCCTTCAGCACTCGATTGACATAGCAGCCTCCTAAAGCTGAGTAGGCCAGTGCAAAATTGGGATCGAGCTCGATGGCTCGCTCGAAGTGGTCGATTGCCGAATCCAGATCGGCGCGACTGATGGTGTGGTAGATGAACTGTCCCATGCAGTGGCGGCCACGCAGGTATTCTTCCGAAGCGGCTGCGTCGGTAGTGGACCCTTTTGCCAGCTCATCTTGTTCATCCGGACTCAACTCGATTCGTAAGCCGTCGACAATGTGCCGCACGATTGTGTCCTGCACCGCGATAATGTCGCTGGCATCGGCATCGATGCGATCGCTCCACAAAATCTCACTGGTGCTTACGTCCAGCAGTTGCACCGTGACGCGCAAATGATCGCCGGCGCGCAGAAAGCTGGCGGTCAGAATTGCGTCAACGCTCAACTCTCGACCCACGTCACCCGGATCGAATTGCTTTTCCTGATATTTCGCAATTACCGATGACGGCCGCACAATCAGCGAGCGTATGCGTGCAAGTTCTGTGATTACCGCGTCGGCCAGTGAAAATTCGTAGAACGAAGTTTCCGGATCCTTGCCCAGATTCTTGAAAGGCATAATCGCGACGCTCTTGCGTTCGCGATCGCCCAGCGTAGTCGGTGTTTCATGTGCGTCGCGCGGCTGCGGCACCGTAGCGCGCCGGCCGGATGAGCCGGAAGACGTATCACCGCCAGCGACATTTTTGAACCAGCGTAAGGCGCGGGACATCGGATTTTCGTTATGCAGGTGGCGTGGCGCGATCGGCAAACTGCTGTCGTCGATGACGACGCCGCTGGTGGTGGCAAGGTCGCGCACGACTGCTCGCAGATCATCGCGAAACTGCGAAATTTGCTGATAACGATCGCGCGGACTCTTCTTGAGCGCCCGATCGAGAATCTGCTGCAAGCGCGGCGGCACCGGGTCGGGCCGGGCTTCGCTTAGCGGAATGGGATCGGCGTGCACCACTGCATGACGCACATCGACCGCGGTCTTGCCGCGAAACGGCCAGGTGCCCGTCAACATTTCATAGAGCAGGACGCCGGTCGAAAAGATGTCGGCGCGCGAATCGACGCGGTCGCCGCGCGCCTGTTCCGGCGCGGCGTAGGTTGCCGTACCGTAGGGCACACCTACTTCAGTCAACTCGGTGTGATGAATTCCGGAGGTCCGGGCCGCTTCATCGTCGAGTAACTTTGCCAGGCCAAAGTCCAAAACCTTTACCTGGCCCTTGCTCGTTACCATTACGTTGCCGGCTTTGATGTCACGGTGAATGATTCCCTGCGCATGCGCCGCGGCCAGCGCGTCGGTAGTTTGAATTGCAATCGAAAGCGCGCTCTCGAGCTTCAAGGGCTTGCCATTGACTAATTGGCGAACGTTGCGGCCTTCGACGTATTGCATCGCAATGAAATGAACGCCATCGATTTCATTGAGGTCGAAGATCGTGCAAATGTTCGGATGATCCAGCGCCGACGCCAGCCTCGCCTCGCGTTCAAACCGTTTCAGGTTTGCCAGTTTGGTGGTGAGCTCCTGCGGTAAAACTTTGATCACCACGGCGCGGCCTAGTTTAGAGTCGATCGCTTTATAGACCGTGCCCTGCCCGCCCGCGCCGAGTTTTTCAAGAATCTTGTAATTCCCTAGAGTTGTGCCGACCATGCTGTTTTGAATTTCTTTATTTAACTCCCGTTAGTGGTCGGTCGGCAACCGTACAGGACGCAAATGAGGGACGATCGAATCATCGTCATTCGTCTATGCAAACAAAAGCGGACGACTGAGATTAAGTCAATTCAGTCGTCCGCTTCCCAAGACCTGCTGAGTAGTGTTGTTTCTACTTCTGGCGAAAAATCGTTGGGCTACGCGCATGGCGGCGTGGCGCTAAGCGATCGGTGTCACCTGACTGGCTGCCAGCCACCACCGTCCTTCCTTCCATACCCAAGCCTGGAGGAACCGCGATTGCTGGGTTGCGCCACTCGAGTTCCTGGTTGTGACTAATCCAGTCGCGAGCCCAGAATTCTCGTATGTTCGAACCGTAACATCTGAATAGGCTAGAACCGTTGGCCCGGTCCCGCCTTTCATCATCTTGATTCGTTCTTCGGCATTCATCATCTTGCCGTCGGGCCCGGTGAAAGTGTAGTCGGCAGTGTAGTAAGTTTTGATTTTGTCCGCATTGCTTGCCTTCACCAGTTCAAAAAATGCATTCACAGTTTTCTCAAGTCCAGCTTTGTCGCCCATCGCCTTTTGGCCATCAACAGCGGAGACAGAAAACGCAACAAGAATTAACGCAACGATCGTGATTTTTTTCATAGGTTCCTCCAGGGAAAGTTGTTGTTTGGCCCGATAGTCTCCTGGGCCGCGCACAATGACACGCTAACGAAAACAGTATTAGCGATTTGGATGAATTCGAAATCCGACTTGGAACTTTTGGCAGACACTAGCACACAGCCACACGGATAAACAAGGATAATGCTCTATCGTTTGGACCAGATCCATTCCCAGTAATCCATTGTCTTCCCGATCAGAAAACCCAAGAAGTTTTCAATATCTGCTTCTAGTACTTTGCCACGCTTGGATCGACTTCATCAGACCAGGCGGTAATGCCACCTTTGAGATTTACCAGTTTTCCGCCAAAGCCTGCCTGCTTCAATGCTGCGATTGCTTTGGCGCTACGCACGCCGGCTTTGCAATGCAAAACTGTTTCACGCGAGGCGTCGATCTCGTTGATGCGGTTAACTACCTGTGCGAGCGGAATCAACTTTGTATTCGGGATGCGGGCAATTTCATATTCGTGCGGTTCACGAACGTCGATGATCTGCACATCATCACCGCGATCCAAACGTTGCTTTAATTCCGTTGCCGTGATCTCGTCCAGTTGCGGCGCGACAACCTGTTGCGACGGAGCCAGTCCGCAGAACTGTTCGTAGTCAATCAGTTCCTTGATAGTGGGATTCTCGCCACAGACTGGACAATTCGGATCCTTGCGCAACTTGAATTCGCGAAACCTCATGTGCCACGCGTCAAACAACAACAAGCGATTCACCAGCGTGTCTTCGGCGCCGAGAATGATCTTGATAGTTTCGTTTGCCTGAATCGCGCCCACGATTCCGGGCAGCACGCCAAGCACGCCCCCTTCCGCACATGAAGGCACCAGTCCGGGCGGCGGCGGTTCAGGATAAAGACAGCGATAGCACGCGCCACGTTCGGCCCAAAACACACTTGCCTGTCCTTCAAAGCGAAATATCGAACCATAAACGTTTGGCTTGCCGGTCAAGACGCAGGCGTCGTTGACAAGATAACGAGTGGGAAAGTTATCGGTACCGTCAACTATGATGTCGTAGTTCTTGAAGAGAGCCAGCGCATTTTCACTCGTCAGTCTGGTGTCATACGTTTCGATTTCAATATGCGGATTGATGTCGGCAAGGCGTTCGCGCGCCGAATCTACTTTTCGCCGCCCGACGTCTTTGGTGCCATGAACTATCTGGCGTTGCAGATTGGACGAATCAACCACGTCGAAATCGACCAGGCCGAGACGGCCCACGCCTGCCGCGGCCAGGTACATTCCAAGCGGCGCGCCCAGTCCTCCGGTTCCAATCGCCAATACGCTGGCGGCTTTCAGTCGCTTCTGTCCTTCGAGCCCGACCTCAGGCATGATCAGATGACGGCTGTAACGTGCTATCTCTTCATTCGAGAGCGCCGGCAACTCTGTTGTCACATCCGCCTCGGCAGTTGCGCCACCGGCGATCGAAGGAACAATCATCAATGTGTCGCCATCCTTCAATGCCGTCTCCCCGCCGGACTGATGTCGAATGTCTTCATCGTTGACGTAGACGTTAACGAAGCTGCGCAGCTTATTCTTATCGTCGTAAAGATGGCGACGAAGCTCGGCGTATTGCGAAGTCAACTGATCGAGCGCTTCACCGGCGGTTGTTGCCTGCAACTCGAGGCGCGACTGACCACCTGCAAAGTTACGCAAGGCGGTAGGTATGATAATGGTGACTGACATCTTAATTTCCTTTCAGAATCTCTTCCTCGTCAAAGCGAGTTCTATCTGTTTGCATCTCCCACGAGCGCAAGGCTTCCGTGCGGCCTGATTTTATGGCGACGACAATGTAGGAATAGACCGGCCAGGCATGTTCAAGATCGTAGGCGGACGGCACGGCCCGATCGTCCGGATGCGAATGATAGAAACCAACTATCTCCAGGCCTTGCGCTGCTGCGTGCTTCTCACCGCGCAACAATTCCTCTGGCCGGATTAAAAACCGGTTGCGCTTTGCCTCTTCTTCGCGAGCGTTAGAAATGGGAAAAAGATCAGCGCAAACTTTCGCGCCGTCTTTTGCGAAGTGACCCAACAAAAGGCCGCAACATTCATACGGATAATCGCGCTCGCCGTGTGCCGAGATCGCACTTTGTTGTTCGGTGGTTAATCTTAGCATCAGTTCGGACGACGGGCGTCTTGGCATTCATAATCTCAACATTCAGACTTTGCACAAAAAATCGCGTGGCGACGAAAAGCGAACCCAGCCTGCGGAGCAGGCGATAGCATAAAGCCTGGGGTGAAGTGCAGCGGAACCCCAGGACCCTTGAGTTGAAAAGATCAGAGCCCGCGGAGCGGGCGACAGCAACACATCCCAGCAAATGCTTCCGCCCGCTCTGCGGGCTAGCATCGTCTTTGGACCACTGATGATCGTTTAGAGTCTGCTTCCAGCATCGATGTCAATTATTCTGCGCGCTTCAC
>Ga0137418_10000611_pt1 | contig 32185 bp, 30 predicted proteins | sample CZODoug3_1_2_16f_FD_122242 | JGI IMG/M metagenome (GOLD analysis project Ga0137418, IMG submission 122242) | Vadose zone soil fungal communities from Angelo Coast Range Reserve, California, USA - CZODoug3_1_2_16fungal (Hybrid Assembly) | ecosystem: Environmental > Terrestrial > Soil > Vadose... | reverse complement strand
CTCGCCCGGATTCAAAACGGTGCAGATTCGCCCGGACTTAGCGGGGCTAGAGTGGGCTCGTGGAACGGAAACGACGCCAAAGGGCGAGATCGCGATCGATATTCGCTCGAGAGGGGCTCTGGTCACGATCGATCTTCCGGCGGGAGTAGACGCGTATGTATCCCTTCCAACCTCAACGCGGAATAGTGCCGTGTGCGTGAACGGGGCTGGAGTGGTGGGCACGTTGCTGGAAGACAACACTCGCACAATGATCCATCTACCACAAACGCACAGGAAACATTACGTGGTGCGCAGCTCATGACTGAGATGTTGTTAGTGTGAGAAACCATTGGCAACCCTGAAACCCCGGATAGAAGACCAGTATCCAGGTACGGAAAGGCGAGCAAGAGCTGACCCGCGGAGCTGGGTTTCCCACCTCCGAAGCAGCACCGTATAACTGTTTTGGTCGAATTGCTCACTCCGAACTCAGCAGCTGCAACTGACCTAGCCAAGGCCCGGACCCTACGCAGATGCTGCTCGGCCTCCGCCAACGTGCTCGCCCGGTAGATCAACAGGGTCGGCCGCCACCGGTTTGCGTAGATTCCAGGGCACGTAGCTTCAGCAAGGTCCGAACCAGATGCGAGATGCGTAACTCCGCCTTGGTGCGTGGAGATACCGCTTACGATCGCTTCCGGAAGCCCCTTCCCAACCAGTACTTCCTTCTGCCCCTCCAGGTTGACGCCCGGCGCACGCTCGTGGTGCATGGGGTCCATCCTCAATTTTGCTGATGTGTATACCGTTGTCCGGGCCGGGTACGGTCTGAGCTGGGGACTGGGCTTCTCGGGGTGCGGCTAGGATCGCAGAGAAACCTGGCGGAATCCTGATTGGCGATTCTCCGGTTGGTCTGCAAGAAGCGGATGAGGCCAATTTCCGGCGCCGTCTTCGCCGTGCTCGGATTCCGCGATGCGGTCGGGCTTGGGTACGCGGAGGCCACATGGGCCCTACCTTTGGTACAAGCCCGGTTGTCACCTAAAGTGCCACCGCTCTTCCGTTGACAACCCAATTCTTGAAGCTGATACTCCGCTTAAGTCGATTATTTTCGGAGAGTTATGTGACGGGGCGGCTCCGTCGGAATATCAGGGTTAAAACAGCATTTTCGTTCTGCGCGCCGAATCTTGCCGCGCCGATAGGCCATTGGAGGGGAACCATGTTGTTTCGACAAGCTGTTCGTTTGGGCGCCAGGGCTCGCTGGATCGTCGGTGCTTCCATGCTCGCGCTGGTGGGGGCTGGATTGTTTTTCGCGGGGCCTGCGAAATCTCGCAGAGTTCCCGGAGTGCCGCAGCATCGCGTGGAACCTGGGGCACCGGCCCGGACGCGTCCCGTGGAGCCGGCAGCGGAATCCCGGATCGCCGCCAGTTTCAACAATTTGCCGCTTTCGTTCGAGCCGAACCAGGGCCAGACGGATTCGCAGGTCAAGTTCTTTTCCCGAAATTCGCATTACAACCTGTTCCTGACTTCGAGTGAAGCGGTGTTCACGTTGCCGGTTCATTCATCGACAAAACCGCGGTCGCATGGGCGCGCGGCGCAAGCCGATCGGATTCCCATGGATTCACAAGCGGTGCTGCGGATGGAAATCCTGCGCGCCAGCCCGACACCACAAGTGGAAGGCGACAGACAGATCGAAGGCCACACCAATTACCTCACCGGACGCGACTCCGGCAAGTGGGTGCGTGACGTGCCGCAGTACGCGCGTGTGAACTATCGCGGAATTTATCCCGGCGTGGACCTGACCTTTTACGGGGAACAACGCCAGCTTGAGTTTGACTTCGTCGTGAAGCCCGGAGCCAGTCCGGCAACGATTGCGTTGGGGATTGAAGGCGCCAGGAAGATCCGGACCGACAAAGCTGGTGATCTCGTGCTCACCTTGGCCGCAGGTGACCTTCGCATGCACAAGCCAGTGGCTTACCAGAAACAGGAAGATGTCCGGCAACCGGTGGATGCCCGCTTCGTCGTGAAGGGCGCGAAAGTGGCGCTCGCAGTCGGGGCCTACGATCGCAATCGAGAACTGGTGATTGATCCGAGTATTGCCTACTCCACCTTTTTGGGTGCTGGCAACGAGGACGATGGGTTCGGAATCGCTGTGGACAGCGCCGGGGCCGCGTATGTAACGGGCCAGACACTGTCGACCGGGTTCCCGAAAACGACTGGCTCCGCCCAGACTGCGTTCACAGGCAAGCAGGATGCGTTCGTTAGCAAGCTGAGAGCTGATGGGACCGGTCTGGTTTACTCGACCTTTCTGGGCGGCAGCATCGACAGTACCGGGGCCGCCGGCTCTGCTCTCAGCGGCGGAAACGCAATCGCCATCGACACTCTAGGGAAGGCCTACATAGTCGGGTCCACGACCGCGACGGATTTTCCGACAAGCCTCAATGCGGCTCAAGGCAGCAACCATGGCTTGCAAGACGCATTTGTCGCAGTCTTGAATGCGAGTGGGAATACTTTGGTCTACTCCACCTACTTGGGTGGCTCGAGCGATGAAATTGGGTTCGGCGTTGCGGTGGATGCGCTGGGCGGCATTTATGCGGTCGGGGAAACCAAGTCCACGGACCTTCCACTACAGTCTGCTCTACAAGGGAGCAACCACAGTACTGCGGCCGGGGGTTCAGACGGCTTCATCACCAAGCTCAACCCGAATGGCACGCTCGCGTTTGAAGACTATCTCGGTGGAGCGGCGAACGACGTTGCCAGCGGCGTCGCTGTTGACGCTTCCAACAACTTTTACGTTAGCGGAATCACTTTATCTACAAACTTCCCCACGAGCGGCAGCGCATTCCAGCCCACCTGCGGCAGTTGTCCTAGCAATAACACTGTCCAACATGCTTTCGTCACCGCCATCCCGGCTAGTCTCGTGCCCAGCTATCTCTATTCCACCTATCTCCACGGCAGCGGCACGGATGTGGCCAATCTCATTGCTGTGGATGCATTATCTAATGCCTACGTGGTGGGCCTCACCGCATCCTCCGATTTCCCGACCACAACTGGGGCCTTTCAGACACACATCGGCGCCGGCGCCACCAGCAATGCATTTATCACCAAGCTGAACCCCGCAGGTAGCGCGTTGGTGTACTCAACGTATCTGGGCGGCAGTGGTTCCGACGACGGACTCGCTATCGCGCTCGACACTGCCGCGAACGCTTACGTGACCGGGCTGACGACCTCGAGCAATTTTCCAACCAGCAGTCCAGTCCAACCCACCCTCGCCGGCGGAGCCGACGCCTTTGTCACGAAGCTGAATGCCGCCGGGAGTGCGCTCCTGTTCTCCACCTACCTTGGGGGAACGAAGGACGAGAATGCAACCAAGATCGCCGGAATCGCGGTCGATACCCAGAGCCCTCCCAACATCTATGTGACCGGCGGGACGGGCTCCAAGGATTTTCCGATCACTGCCGGGTCTGTGCAGCCCGCTTATTCGAGTTCCGGGGACGTCTTTGTCGTGAAATATTCGCCCCAGACTCTGGCATCGCAGTTCACCATTAGTGTGGCCGCGGTTTCACCGACCGCGATCAGCCGCGGAAGTACCGGCACCTCCACCGTAACCGTCACTTCGACCGGTTTCGTGGGAGACGTGCCCCTCAGTTGCAGCATCACGCCAACCACCGGCACGCCACCGACCTGCTCGGTCACCTCACCGGTGAATCTGCCCTCGAACGGATCGGTCAGTTCGCCCCCCGCGACCTTGACCATCACCACCGTGAAGAGCGCCCTGACGCCTTCGACGGGCGCGGCCCTTTGGCTGCCCATCCCTGGGTTGGCGTTGGTGGGCGCGGGTTTGCTGTCGGGTCCCAGGCGGAAAGGGAAGTTGTTAGGCATTCTGCTCGGCGGCCTGGCCTTCACCGGACTTCTACTGATCGTGGCCTGCGGCAGCGGCACCTTCGGCGGGGGCGGGGGGGGTGGCGGCACGACCACCGGCTCCTATACGGTCACCGTGCGAGGCGGGGTCAACGGTACGCCTGGAACGGCCACGTTTAGCGTGCAATAACAGTTCCCAAAAGACGTTTTCCACGGGGCCGGTCGCCGCAAGCGGCCGGTCTTTTTTTTCAACCTGCTCTCGGTTGCCCGAAGCCCCAAACGTGGGTAGCCTGGGAAGAAAGTGCGCTTGCTCCGGTCCATGTCCCGCTCTTCCCTTCTCATGGTTCTCATGGCTGCGGCCGTGTCGCGTACCGCCCTTCGCCCCGCGTGTGGTCAAGCTGCGCCCGGGAAGGAGCAGCCACCGTCCGCCGCACTGCGCTGGGCCGAGGGCGAGCCGGGCTGCACTTTCTCCCGCGACGATGACGGGAAGTATCGCTATGCCTTGTGGACCGGCGACTACGGAATCATTGTGGCGGTGGATTCGCAGGAACTGGACAAAGTGCGCCACCGCGTCGAACCGTTCTTCAGCGTCCACATCACGGTGCGGTATCGAGGCAAGCAGGCGCTGGCGGTGGATCCCGCGTTCGCAACCCTCGAATTCCTCAAGCACTTCAAGGTGACCCAGAAATCGCTCGATCCCGAAGACTTCGCCGCCCAGACCCAGGACGATGCGGACGAACTCGAGCACCGGACCGAACGCGAGGTCAAGAAACATCCCGAGAGAAACGAAGAACGGCAGAAATACGTACAGGCGTATCAGAAGGAGGTTACCGATTTCCTTGACTTCCTCGCCCGGCGCACTCTGCGCGCCACCCAACTCGACACCAGCCGCGCTGAGGCGAGCGGGTGGCTGTTATTCAGCACGAAGAACAAGTGGATTGGCGACTGGAAGAAACCGGAACAATTCCTGCTGCGGTTCCCGGTCGCGGACCGGATCGTGGAATTTCCTTTCGAGCTGCGCCCGCCAACGGGTGACCTGATCCTACGCCGGCGCGCCCAATGAGGACGCGGCGCCCACGCTCATGCCACCGAGCGCTTTTCGGAGGTCGTCTTCAGCAGGAGGTCGCGCAAGGAAACCAGTCCCTTAAGTTCCTTGCCGCTCACGATGGGCAGATGGCGGAAACCGAATTCCTTCATCAGGAAAAGGCACTCTTCCACCGATTCCCCGACATCGATGGCCCGCGGATTGGCAGTCATCACTTCGGAGACCATGGTGGTGCCGGGCATGCGTCCGACGGCGACCACGCGGTTCATGACATCGCGCTCGGAAACAATGCCCACCAGTTCGCCGTGGCGCAGCACCGGCAGAGCGCCGATGCTGTGCTCCATCATGAAGCGGGCAGCCTCGAGCACGGTCTTACCGGCATCGATGGAATACACGCGACGGTCTTTCACGAGATCGTAGACGGTCGACATGAAACCCCTCCTGGGTCTCTTCCGGACGGGTGGCGGATCCCTGCCTTGAGCCGTGCGTTGGCAGTAAGTTGGATTGGTACTGTACCACAAAGTGTGGAGTGTGCAATCAAAGATTGGGGGCGACGATTCGCCTTCGTAGAAACAGGAAAGCAGCGACCGGCAAGCACCGGCCGCTGCTGGGTTTCCGATATCGGCGACTCGCCTCGGCGCTAGAAGCGGATGGTGGGACCGAACGTGACCCTCAGGTTGTGGTGGGTGCCATTCTTGAAGTAAATCTCGTCGCCCGCGTCCGCACGGAGTCCAATCGGCCCGATAAAGCCTTCCAGCCCGACTGCCGGCAAAATCGCGGCGCTCGTGTTCCCGGTCGTGACGTCGCTCAGCGCGCTCTGGAACCCTGCACTCGCGTTCTGGTTCGAAACACTGAAGTTCACCAACCCGGCCTTGAAGGTACCGAAGAATCGCACCGGCCCGCCGCTGGTTTCAAACTTGGGGCCGAAGAGCGCGTGCAGGGTACGCAGATCGGTACTGACCAGTTGGGTGGAGATGCCATTACTAAACGTAGTGGTGAAATTGCGTTTGAAGTCGTACGCCATCTCGGCTTCGATCTGCACGTTACTACGTACGTTGAACCCGGCGCGTGCCCCCAGGCCGACAAAGTTGATGTGCGGGCTGGGACGGCTGAGATTGAAGTAGTCGGCGAAGATGCCGACCTGGATGTGATCGTCCCCGGAAGTCGCATGGCTTTGCGCCATCAGCGAAGGCGCTGCCATCCAGATCGCAAATAGAACCAGGATCCCACTGGGTTTCATACTTGTTTACTCTCCTGCGGTTGGGTTGATATCTCCGGTCACACTTCTGCCTTGGTGTCTCGACGGCAGGCAGAAAGCCGGGAAGGTGACGTTGGGGGTGTGATGCCTGCCCTGAATGGAGGGTTGGACCCGGATGCTGGGCAACCGACTGCGGATGCGACATCGCAATGCGAGCCCAGCCGCGCACCAAAAAAAACGCGGACTTGGCTGTCCGCGGTGCGCGATCCCGAACTACAGATTCGACCTTATTGGAGGTGGTTCACTTTCATGGCAGACTGCACGCTGGCCTTAGACCGGGCGCGCGGTTCCATGGAGACCACGACGTACTGGCGCTCTTTCTTGTCGCCCGCCGCCAGCAGGAAAAATTTGCCTTCGTCGATCCGGTAGCCCGCTTCTTTACCCACGGGAAGAAGCGCCGGGCGCCTCCTGTCCTTGGGGCGAAGGTGGAACAGAACCTCATCTCCCTGCACCACGTATTCCTGGCAAACCGCGGTGTCTGTCGCTTTCGCATCCGAGCTCGGATTCTCAAACACCGTGCACTGCAGCGACTCCATCTGCAGCAACTGGCCGGTGTGATACTTCTTCGGTTCCTGTGCCTGCGCCAGCGACGCCAGCAGAAGAGCCGTGAGTGCCAGTTTGCGTTTCATCAAGCTTCCTCGTCTTCGATTTCAAGCTGTGGGAGGTGGAGACGCCCTCAACCACTCTCATTGTGGTCCAGGATTGACCGCTTCGGAAGATCACGCCCGTAACCACTGCTGGTAACACGTTCTGGGAAAAGAAGCTAAGGAGGGAATGGTGAGTGGGGCCTGCGGCCGAAGCTCGGTCGCCTGTTTTGGGCGGGGTTCACGCGTGCCACAAGGCCGGGTGCGACCTCCGAACAAGGCTTTCCAAAAGGAACCCCAAACCTAGCGCCGGACGAGGGTTTCGAGGATCTCGAAGAAGGACGGGAAGGAGATGACGGCGGCGTCGGCGCCCTTGATACAGGTTTCGCCCTCGGCCCGCAGAGCGGCTACCGCGAAGGCCATGGCGATGCGGTGGTCGCCTTGGGAATCGATTTCGGCTCCGTGGAGCCTCTGACCGCCGGGGACCGTAACTCCATCCTCGCGCTCTTCGACCTCGGCGCCCATCGCCCGCAGATTCATGGTGATCGATTTGATCCGGTCGGATTCTTTGACGCGGAGTTCCTTGGCGTCGCGGATGCGGATTCCGTGCTCGGTAAAGGGCGCGATCGCCGCCAGCACGGGGATTTCGTCGATCAGGGCGGCCGAGTCTGCTCCGGCGATTTCGGCTGATTTCAGGTGCTGGCCCTCGACTCGCACGGTGCCTACCAATTCGCCATGTTGCTCTTCCAGTTGTGTGATAGAGATGCGCACGCCTAAGCCGATCAGGACGTCGAGCAGGCGCGCCCGGGTTGGATTCATCAGGAGCGTGTCGACCACCAGTTGCGAGCCCGGAAACAGTGCTGCGGCACAGAAGAAAAACGCCGCGCTGGAGAGGTCGCCCGGGATGCGAGCGTCGATGCCATGTAGTTTTTGACCGCCCGCGATCCGAGTAGAATTCCCGTTCCGGCTGAGCTCCGCGCCGAAGGCGCGCAACCCTATCTCTCCGTGGTCCCGGGTGCGGAGGGGCTCGTCCACGCAGGTCTCGCCCTTGGCGAACAGGCCTGCGAATAACAAACAGGATTTCACCTGCGCGCTCGCCACTGGCATTTTGTACTCGATGGCCTTCAAGTGTCCGCCGCTGATGTGCAAGGGTGGGCGGTCTTCCGCGGAAGCCGTGATCCTTGCCCCCATGGCCGTAAGTGGCTTCATGATCCGCGCCATGGGTCGGCGGGAGAGCGACTCGTCTCCGACAAGTTCGCTGTCGAACTCCTGACCCGCCAGGATGCCACTCAGCATGCGCATGGTCGAGCCGGAGTTCCCGCAGTCCAGAGGCTTCTCGGGCGCCGTCAACGACAAACCGCGGCCTTCAATCTCGATCACATTTGCGGCTGGATCGCTGCGCTCCCAGTGCACGCCCAGTGACCGGAGGCAGCCCAGGGTGCTGGCGCAGTCGGCGCCGGTCGAGTAGTTCTCCAGCCGCGACTTCCCTTCCGCGATCCCGGCCAGCAGGGCGTAGCGATGGGAAATTGATTTGTCGCCCGGCAGACGCAGGTTTCCTTCCAGGTGTTTCGCGGGGCGCACCGTAACGCTGGAGCCGGATTTCATTGTCTCTTGAATATATCGGATAACGCTGCCAGCCAGTTGGTTGCAAGAAGTGGGGCCGAGAGGCCGAGTCCAAAACGGATTGGCGCTGGTGTGAGGAGGTAGGTGGGCGGTGAACCAAAACGCAGGGAAGCAGGTTTGCCGGCGGCGCGAAGGTCGTGCGCGCTTACGCCATCGCCTTCGCTTCCGCTCGAGCTTCGCGCAGCACCTCCGGTGGAACTTCCTTCAGGGTAACGTGGAATTCGAACATCGGCGTCTCGGTTCCTCGGCCCCAGCGGCTGGCCTCCCAGTGGGCGCGCACGAACTTCACGTCGGCATGCTGGGTCAGATCGAGCAGCAGGGGATGCTGTCCGCGATAGAACTTTTGCGGGAAGGATACCATCGGCTTGGGCGTCCAGGTTGCCCCGTCGGAGGAGCCGTAGACGCTTAGGTCGAGCGACTCCTGCTCAATGATGTTCGTGATCTGAAGCGTCACAAGGAACACGCGGTGGGCAGCCGCGCTCACATCGGCGGACGGTCCGTCGCCCTTCGCGTTGATGATCGTCTTTGCGGGAACCAGGAAGGTATCAATCATGGCGGGAGAATTGTAGCAAAGCGCCACAAAACTCTCCGCGAACTCTGCGCATGTGCTCGGTCGCCTCTCTAGGAAAGCTTCTAGTGGCGCGAATCCACAAACTTGCGAAGCAGCTCGCCGACCTCTTCGGACTGTTCCCAGACGGCGTAATGCCCTGCCTTGGGGATCACCTTGAATTGGCTGCCCGGAATATTCTGGCGCATCAATTCCCCATCGGCGACCGTCGACAACGTGTCTTCCTCGCCCACCAAAATCAGGGTGGGGACATCGATCGTCTTCAGCGTGGAGGTGGAATCCGGACGATCCGCCATGCCGCGCTGCGCCTGGGCGATATCGTCGGGAGACATCTTGAGCATCATGCGTCGCGCCGAAGCGACCAGGTCGGGCCGTGTAGCCAGCGTCGTCTGGCCAAAGACCTTGGCAATCATGCCGTCGACGAACGGTTCCGTGCCGTGCTCGAGCACGTCCGCTGCAGTCTTCAACCGCGCCCCCCGGCCTTCCGGCGTATCCGGTTGGGAGCGCGTGTCGCACAGCACCAGGCCCTCGACTCGAGCGCGATACTGTCGCCAGAACTCAAACAGAATATATCCACCAATCGAGACTCCGCAAAACACCGCTCGGCCCACCTCTGCCTGGTCGAGCACGCGGGCGAGATCGGCGGCGTGCTTCTCCATCTTGGCCGGGCCTTCGCCCGCGTCTGACTCGCCGTGGGCGCGCAGGTCGAGCAGGATGACACGGTAGTGCGAGGTCAACGCCTGCGCTGCCGGCAGCCACAGTTCATGATGTGCGGGAAAGGGATGGAGCAGAACCAGCGGCGGGCCGTCGCCAAGTACGGCATAGGCGATGTCGGCGTCACCGCTGCGAATTCGATTCATGCGGGAATTGTAAATGGTGAGTGACGGCTCGCGCCGTTCTGGAAAACGCGAGCCAGCCGCCCGCACGACTACGTGTTCGTAACGTGCTGCGCTTCCGGTGCCGCCGCGTACTCGGGCTCTTCCGGCATGACAATCCACGCCACCACGTACCCGACGATCCCGGGCACGATTCCGCTGAAGAAAGTCACCACCAGCCACAATACCCGCACCAGCGTGATGTCCAGATCGAAGTATTCTGCCAGGCCCGCACAGACGCCGGCGATTTTCCGCTCTGCTCTCGGACGGACCAGGCGCTTGCGCGCCGTCACGGCTCCGACGCGCTTGCCACAGTAGGCACAGAGGTTGGCGTCATCCTGAATGACCTTACCGCAATAGTTGCAATACATAACTCGGCCTCCACCCACAAGTAGGATACGCTCGATTCAACCTCAAAGTTCCCGATTTCGCCAGAGAGTCGCCTGCTAATCGGCCCGATACGGTTCTTTCAGGTGTTTCCGAGCCGCCTCGGCCGGGGGGCTCGATCCGTTCATGGCGATCACGGCTTCGTACTTTTTCGTCGCCAGATCGCGTTTCTGCTGGAGATCGTACATCTCGCCCGCGCCCAGGCTGGCTTTCTGCAGGGTCTCCGGGTCGGGTTGCGGTGCCTGGGCAACCAGCTCATAGGCCGAGGTGGCGCCCGCATAGTCCTTCTGGCTGCGCAACAGGTCACCCAGGTGCAAGGCGGCGAGTTCGTAGTGCAGCCCGGGATATTTCCCGTCCCGCCCGGCCTGCCACATCCTCCGGTAGACGGCCTCCGCGTCCTGATTCTGGTTCAGCGCCCGCAGCAGGCTTCCCTCTTCCAGCGCGAACAGGACGTTCTGCGGATACTGCGGCATCAGGCCTCGCAAGATCGCCAGCGCTTCGCCGTAGCGGTGCTCGCGGCGAAGGAACAACAGCAGTGCGATCCTGGCGTCAACGCTGTTCTCGCCATTGCTGCGCGCGACCTCGTACAGATATTCGATGCCCTTGTCCTTGCTGCCACTCAAGCCCACCAGCGCCACCGCCGCCTTCACTCCCCACGGCAGGCTGCCCATCACATAGTTGTGCGCGCCCACCACCAGCTTGGCGTCGGTGTACTGCGGAGCAAGTTCCAGAACCCTCTCGTGGTCGTGTCGCGCACCCACCGCATTGCGCAGCGCCGAGAACCATGCGCGCTCGATCAATGCCGTGTAAGTCGAGAACTGGGCGCGCGTGATTCCGCGGGCGTAGAGCGTGTCCACGTCGTCGGGATTGGCCTTCAGCTTCCGTTCCTCGAGCTTCTCGGCGCGATCCACCAGGTTCTTGATCTGTTCCTTGATCCGGGGATCAGCGGGACGATGCGCTGAACCGATGAAGCTGTCGTTGGTGTACTCCCCGGTGTTCATGGCGCCCATGCGATACAGTTCGCGGAACATGATGGCCGTCAACAGATGGTTGACCGCAAATGGGTCGTCGGGATGGCGGTCAAGGACCTTCTGGAAGTCCTGAATGGAGTGGTCGTAGTCAAGGCTGTAAAAGCGCTCAAACGCGGGGGCGTTGAGGGGATCTGCCGGCCGAAACGATGGCGTCTTGGCCGGGTTGCTGGTCGGCCCGGGCGACTGACCCCAAGCGAAGCCGCCGGGCAGACCGATCCCGAGCAGGCCCGCCAAGACATAAGCCAACGCCTGCCTCAAGTACTCGTCCGACCACGTACCTTTCACGGAAGCGCCCACCTGTTCCTCACAGTCTAACCGATTCAGGCGAACCAACAGCGTTACTCTGCCCGGTGGTCCAAATCCCCGAAGTTGCCCCTATAATCTCTGGCAAGCCGTGCATCTTTCCCCCAGGTTACGGTAAATCTTGCTCGTCGTAACTAATTCCGAGTGATTGTGTTAACTCCGTAAAGGCAAATTTTTCATCAACTTACACTTGGACGGCGTTTGGTCTCTGGCTTGCCTTGTGTAGAAACCAGGAGGTTTAGCTTCATGGCCGAGGTTGCTCATAACGTGGAGCGGGATTTCTGGCGGCCACCGGTGGTAGCACCGCCGGTCGCGCTGGAGTCAAACGTCAAGTCTAGGATGGTCGAGGCCTGCGACCGCTGCGAGACGGAGTTCATCACAGGGTCTCGCTTCTGTCATGTGTGCGGGGCGACGCGGTCCGAGCAAGGTGCGTCTCACCGGGTCACAGACGGGTTGCGGCAGGCTTTGAACTGGGTCCGGCAACTCGAGTTTCACAACATCGAGCGATGGATCGTCAGCATGCGGCAACGGCTGGCTCTCTCGACAGCGCCACTGGTCGCATTCCTGATCGGACTGGCATGTGTTGTCGGCGCCATCGGGGTCGGACTGGTCTTTACGGTTCAGACCACGCTGGATTGGCAGGCAGTGCAAGTTTGGCGGATTGAATGGCTGCTGGGCGCAAGCGCGTCGTTCCTGGCGGGCATTCTTTTGAGGAGGTCAACACACTAGCGTTCTCGTTCGAACTGAGCTGAAAATCTTCCCCCATTTTCTCTCATCCTGCCCCAAAACCGGGTTTCTCTTCCCCCCCTTTAACCGCTTCCACCGAAAGCAAGTCCTCACCCTAGTGGACCGGCTCCGCTTCAACAACCGCCCCAATTCTTCTGTGCTGCTGCATCCGGTAAAGATGGTGCACCGGCCCGATGCCGCGCCCCAGAGGATGTCCCCTTGCAATCGCGGCTGACACGTACGCCTTGGCCAACAGCACCGCTTCCGGGAGACCACGGTCCAGCGCCAGATGACACGCCATCGCAGTGGCGAAAGCGCAACCCGTGCCGTGAGTCGAATTCGAGCGCTGGCGCTCCGACTTGAAGACTTCCTGTTCCACTCCACGTTTGGTCTGGAAACTCAGAAGATCGATGGCCTTATCCAGGTGCCCGCCGGTTATGACCACGGATTCTGCCCCCATCTCGTGCAGCTTGATGGCGGCGGTTCGCATCTGGTCGAGACTGGTGACCGGCAGTTCGGTCAGCCCCGCAGCTTCGTCGACATTTGGAGTCACAACCGCTGCCAGGGGTAACAGTTGCTCAGCCAGCACTTTGCGGCCCGAGGGATCCAGCAAGTCCGCTCCGGAGGACGCCCGGAAGATCGGATCCAGCACCACATTCGGCAGCTTCTGGCGGCTCAGAAAGTCCGCCACCGCCTTGGCCACCTTACCCGACCCCAACATCCCGATGTGGACAGCCGCGATTTTGACATCGGCGGCGAGTTCCCGGAGGGTGTCGGCGACCAGCCCCGGATCGCAAGGCTCGACGCGCTTCACCCCTGCGGTCGACTGGACCGTCATGGCCGTGATGCAGGCCACGCCATAGCAGCCATGGGCAGCCATCGTCTTGATGTCAGCGGTCACTCCTGCCCCCGAGGATGGGTCAAAACCGGCGATGGTTAGGACGACGTTCGGAGTCTCCGACATAGTCCGCAATGTACTCCAAACTGCCCCCTCCTCAAGGCTGTGGACGAGCTTCACGCACGATTTTCTTCGTGCCATCGCCCTGGAACTCGCTCGCAAGCAATTGATCCGCAAATACTTACCACCAAACAGTTGCTAACTATATCATTTCATTAGGCTTGTAAGATTTTCTAGTACTCAGGCTAAGGTCATGTTTACCATATGGTAAATACATAAGTCTTTTGTTTACACGTCTGTCTGAGTTATTACTCAGCTTTTACAATAGGTTACGTGTGATATGAATAACTAGCTGGTAACCTTGCAACACTCAATTAGCCGTTGACAGCCTCTTTTCCCGCCAGTAGCATCGCAGAACACTTAACCAGGAAATCGACCCTACGTAGGTACCGACCCAGTTTTGTCTATGCGAGGTGAACTGAATGCGAAGACATATTGCTCACGGACTGGCGGTGTTCTTGTGCGTCGCCAGCCTGGGAGCGGCTCAGGGAGACTCGGGCTCGGACCGCGATCCAAGTAGCCCGGTACGACAGCAGCCGAAACCAGGCATCAAAGCAAAGCAGGCCAAGAAGTCTAGGCCGTATCAGGTTGGGACAGCCTCCTGGTACGGGAGCTATTTCCATGGCAAAGAGACGGCTAGCGGTGAAGCCTTCAACATGTACGACCTGACGGCCGCTCACCCCACCCTTCCCCTCGGGACCCATGTGAAGGTCACGAACCTGCGGAACGGGCGGACTCTAGTAGTCCGAGTCAATGACCGTGGCCCGGTGGTTGAAGGACGTATCATCGACCTGTCTTACGAAGCCGCCCGGGAGTTGGATCTGAAGAAGCAGGGTATTCAGCGGGTCCGTCTGGACCTGGTCGAGCCGCCTCAAACCGTCGCGGTTCTGCGCCCGGTGGCGCGTCTGCAGTAATCCCTTTACACTCCTCTGGATGCCAGATCCTCGCGAGCGACTGATTGTCGCCCTCGATGTTTCGTCCGCGGCCGCCGCACAGAAGATCGTGGCGGCCTTGGGCGATTCCGCCCGCACCTACAAAGTTGGCGTGCAGCTCTATACCGCCGAAGGCCCTCAGGTTGTGCGTCACCTGATCGCCTCCGGACGGGAGGTCTTCCTCGACCTCAAGTACCACGACATTCCGAACACGGTCAGCTCAGCGGTTGAGGAAGCCGCGAAACTCGGCGTGCGGATGTTGACCGTGCACGCCTCCGGCGGCGGCAAGATGCTGCGCGCGGCGGTGGACGCGGCGCGAAACACAAACGCCACGACGATGGTTCTGGCGGTCACGGTTCTGACCAGCTTCGATCAAAGGGATTTGGAACACGCCGGCGTGCGCGGAAGCGTGGTCGATCAGGTGTCGCGGCTGGCCGCGTTGGCGATCGCCAGCGGATGCCACGGCGTGGTCGCGTCCGCGTTGGAAACTGCCACAGTCCGCGCCGAATTGGGAGACGATTTCCTAATCGTGACACCCGGCGTGCGCCCCGCCGCCAGTAGACACGATGATCAGGCGCGGGTCGTGACGCCCGCCGAGGCAATCGCCTCGGGCGCCAACTACATCGTGGTCGGAAGGCCCATCACGGAAGCAGCAGATCCGGCGGCGGAAGCAAGGGAGATTTTGGCGCAAATAGCCTAAAACCAGTTCTTGAACACAGTTCCCAGTTCCCGGTTTGCGGTTCCCAGTTTCGAGTTCTCGGTACTCCACCTCGCGGGTCTCCTCGCTTGCTACTCGGTACGCGCTGCTCGGTATCGCGGACCTCAAATCCCAAAGCGGCATGAGGGACCGGGGGCCGGGAACTGGTCCTAGAGTTTCTCGTAAAATTCGCACGCCGAGCAGGAAATATAGATCCCTCCCGGGACACCTCGCTCACGGTCCTTGGTCCGCTTCACGATACGTGTCTCCTTGCCGCACTTGGGGCAGGCAGTGGATTTACTGGTGTCCATGACTTTTTTCCGGTCGGCGGTCTTTGCGATTTTCGCCATGCTTTTCTCCTGACAGGAATATGCCGCCAGCCGGAGGCCGGGGTTCTACCTGATGTTTGGGGAGTAACTCGGGCGCCGGCGTTCAAACCGGCAGTGATGGGCACGCTCGGAAGAGTGTGCGTGTGTACTCGCCTCGTCAAGTGTACATGAGAGCTGTCCAGCCTGTCTCACGGCGCAGCGCAACTTCAACCTCGACCATACACCCTCCTCCACCCCACGCGTACAATCGCCGTCATTTCGGTGAGACGCCTACGTCTAAAGCGTTTCCACAACACCCTTGTCTTCACGGTTGTTGCCCCGCGCGTTTGCGGGGCGGATTCCATTGCTGGTTTGTGGGGAACGCAGGTGCGACAGCCAATTCTGGGCGGCGCTGGGCAGGCATTTTTCTGGTTGCAACCCGGGGCATTCATCAACCTGCCCACTGCCTTCTCGGGATTCGCGAGTCACGGGCGGGACACTCGCGCTCCCATCGCGCCAACGGAAAAACTGATGGTCGAGGGACTCGACCCCTGCCTCGGCAAGCCGATGTACATGGGCGTGCGCGAGTCGTCATCGGGCAAGCCGTACCGTTCCGATCCAGTTCGTTCGCCGGCTACGCGAGGCTCCTCTGGCTCGCGTTCCATCTGTTCGTTCTCTCCTAGGAGGAACCGACTCTCGAGAAGCAGTTTGGAAGCGAATACGACGCGCACTGCCAGAAGGTCTCGCGCTGGCTGCCGCAGTTCTGACCCCATGTGTCCAGTGCGGCCCTTCGGTTCACCGACGGAGCGCCGTGATGTGCAGTCCGCCTTTGTATAGCTCGACACGTTCGACGGTCCCGCTGCTGTTCTCTGCAAACTCAAGCCAGCAGTCAGGAACCGCCGTAGCGACAAACCTGGTCTCAGAGACCGGGACGAGCGGGCTCCTGAACTCACCTACCACTTCAAGGTGGAGTCGCCCCTGTTCGACTGTAACCAGCACGCTCATGGCTTTCGGGGAATCGCCGACATAGGTCCCAACATAGGACTGCAGCGCTGGCAGGCGCACATCCCCTGCGGCCGTGGGCGAGGTCGAGGAGTGGACGTCGGCGGACGCATTCCCGGAGGTCGGCGTCGATGATTTGTCGCTGTGCAGCGTTCGCTCAGAAGGCGGTGCGCCGGGAGAAGGCGTATGCGACTTGAAGACCAACAGAACCCGTCCAGCATCGGTGTAGGTGGGTTCCTCCTCAGCCGTAGACGCGCCCGTGCTGGCCGACGGCCTATGCTTCCAGGACTCCGGCGGGCGAACGACGGCCGGTTGGATCCATAGGAACGACGGGTGGCTCCACGCATACCCCATGGTCCAACACGCGCCATTCAAGACAAGAATTGACAACAACGCCCCATAGAGCAGGGCGTCGGTGCGCGGCTTGGTGTTTTCGAGGGTGTAGAAGAGTGGTACACCGTCGGACGGGGCCTGCGCCACTGGCTGATTCCAGAATTCCGGACGCAATGCCCACTGCCGCAGGAGTGAAACCACTCCATCCACCAGCAGTTTGGCAGCCGCAAATTCTGTCTCCGCCTGGTCGAAGATGGACAACATCTCGTCGGCAAAACGCCGCCGGAAGCAAGACGGATGTGCGCTGAGGATCCAGCGATACATGAACCGGAGCATCAGGCCCTCCTTGGTTTCGTCTGAAGGCGCAGCTTGCCCTCGCGAACCACGCTGTCGAGCCGCGTAATTTCCGCGGCGAGCACACCGCGGCCCAGCGAACTCAGCCGGTAGTAGCGCCGCCTGGGATCGTCGTCTCGAGGACGGTGGCCGAGTTCCTCCACCAGCCGCCGCTCGATCAGCTTCTGCAGATTGTCGTAGAGCGTCCCGGGACCCAGTTTGTACTGCCCTTCTGACTGGCGCTGGACTTCCTGCATGATGCCGTAGCCATGCAATTCTTCGCCGGCCAGCGACAACAGAATGTGAAGGGTCGCGGGAGAAAGCGGCAGTAACGAATTGGTTTCTTCTCTCATGACTCGGATTTTGTTATATCGGAATCCGAGTTATATGTCAAGAGGCGCCGCTTTTTTCTTTGGATGTGCGGCTCGCGACGCAAACTAAGGTTACTCCGGCAATCCCAGGCGCCGCATCAGGTCCGCATAGCGCGAATCGAAGCGGATGAAATCAAACGCCGGCAAACGGATTGACAAAAGCAGCTCCTCGTCAGCCTGGGAATATGCTTTCTCGAGATATTCCAGAGTCTTCTCGCGATCGTGGGCGTAACCATAGGCTACCGCGATGGAGGACAGCCACTCGTCTTTATGAGTCGACGCCAGGGTTAGCGCCACATAACCCTTCGCGTCGGGGCTGAAGGACCCAGGGGTGGGGGCGAACTTCTGCAACTCGCTCACGGCCTCGCCAAAATGTCCGGTTGCAGCGTACAGCAGCGATAGCTTGTAATGGCCCGGTTTAAACCCGGGGTCGCCCTGCAGAGCCTTCTGGAATTGCGCGAGCGACTCCCCATAGCGATGCGCCATGGTCAACACGGAAGCGTAATTCGTGTTTATGATCGGAGATAGCGGGTCAAGCGACATGGCCGTGCGGAGCTCCGCCAGCGCCTGGTCGAGACGCTTTTGCGCAATCAAGAACTCGACCGCGTAGAAGTAATGTGTGTTGGCGCTATTCGCATTCAGAGCCAGAGCACGATGGAACTCCTGCTCCGCCTCGTTCCATTTCCATGCCTGGCAAAGGGTCATTGCCCGCGCCGTGTGCGCCTCGGCCAGCGACGGATCGAGCTCGAGCGCCTTGCGGGTTGCGTCGTCCGCAACCAACCGTGCCTGCCTGGAAGTGATGCCCACTCCGTAAGCAGGAGCGACCGTATAGGTCTCCGCCAGCCCGGTATAGGCAAGGGCGTAATTGGGATCGGCGGCAATCGCCTGCTGGAACAAATCGATGCTTTTCTTCAGGCCCTCCGGCGTACGACCATACCAGAGCTGGCGGCCTTCGAGATACAGCCGGTAAGCTTCCGCATTCGAAGTACCTGCGTTACCCAGATGTTGCTGCTCGGCGCCGGTCAGTCGAATGCGCAGGCTGTTGGAGACGTCGCGCGTGATGTCGCCCTGCACCTGCGTGATGTCGGCCATCTTGCGGACATAACGCGATCCCCAGAGTTCACTGCCGTCGGCAGTGCTGACCAGGTCTGCCTGGATCGCCACTTCATCGCCGCGTTGGGTAATGCGCCCCACCAACACCGCGCCTACCTTGAGCTTCTCGCCAATCTGGCGCGTATCCTCCTGGTCACCCTTGAAGCGAAACACCGTGCTGCGCGCCATGACCTTGAGATCGGGCAGTTGCGAAAGCGTGCCGATCAGGCTCTCAGTCAGCCCGTCGCTCAAGTACTCGTTGCCGGGATCGGAAGTGGCGTTCACGAACGGCAGGACGGCGATCGAACTGACTTTGCCGGGCTCGGATTTTGAGCGGAAGAAGTAGACTCCAACGGCGGTGATTACCAGCAGCAGTACCGCCGTGATGCCGCCCATCACGAACTTGCTCCAACGATTCGCCGTGAGATCGCCCTGGGCAGCGGCCGAACCGGAAGAATTTCCGGCCGCGGTGCTGGCCGCTGAGCCCGAAGACCGTCCCGAATCGAGGTCCCGCTTCAGCCGCGCCAGATCGGTGCGCAGATCGGCCGCACTCTGGTAGCGCAGATTCCGGTCCTTCTCCAGAGCTTTGCTGATGATGCGTTCGAAGTCGGCAGGCAGGTCTGGATTGAAGCGCAACGGCGAAACCGGCGTTTCGTCAAGGATCGCCTTGAAGATCACCGGCGAACTCTCTCCGCGAAACGGCACCATGCCCGTCGACATCTCATAGAGCACCGCGCCGAAGGAGAAGAGATCACTGCGGCCATCCAACTCCTTGGCCCGCGCCTGTTCGGGCGACATGTACGCCACCGTCCCCAGCGTCGAGCCGGGACTGGTGAGGTGCTGCTCGTCGATGCTGCGCGTCATCGTGTGATCCGAATCGGCACTGCCTGAGGAAGCGTCCCCCGAGACCTTGGCCAACCCGAAATCGAGCACCTTGGCGTGCCCGCGCACGGTTACAAAGATATTGGCGGGCTTGATGTCGCGATGAACAATTCCCTTGGCGTGCGCCGCGTCGAGCGCGTCGGCGATCTCAATCCCGAGGGATAGCAGCGATTCATTGTCGAGCGGACGCCCCGCGATGCGATGCTTCAGGGTCGTCCCGTCAAGGAACTCCATCGCGATGAACGACTGTCCCTCGTGCTTGCTGATTTCGTAGATGGTGCAGATATTGGGGTGATTCAGTGCGGAGGCAGCGCGGGCCTCGCGGCGGAAGCGCTCGAGGGCTTGCGGATCGCGCGCCAGCTCATCGGGCAGGAACTTCAGGGCGACGAAGCGGCCCAGTTCGGTATCTTCGGCCTTGTACACCACTCCCATGCCACCGCCGCCCAGCTTTTCAACAATGCGGTAACGTGAGACCATCTGGCCGATCATGGAGTTGGTTCATGTTAGGGGGGATGCGCAGGGGAGTCAATCAATCCCGGGGAGTATAGGGGAGTCGCCCATACGCTGCCCCTAGCACTTCGAGCGCAATGCGTTTTAGCTAGTGTTTATGCTGGTTCGAGCGCTATGACATGCGTTTAACCCTCTACATATGCTGGTCCGAGCGATATGAGGTGTGTGTGTGTGATTGTGACCTGCTCCCCGATTTCCGCACAAGTCCGAGTATGATTTCGGACGAAGGAAAGGGGAAGAGGCATGTCGAGGAGCAATCACACGGAAGCGCAGATGATCGGGGCGCTGAAACAACTGGAGGCGGGGCGCAAGGCGGAAGATGTGGCGCGGGAAGTGGGCGTATCGAAGCATACGATCTACGCCTGGAAGGCGAAGTACGGCGGAATGGATGTGAGTGAGGCGCAGGAAGCGAAGCAGTTGCGGGACGAGAACACGCGACTGAAAAAGCTGGTGGTGGATCTGAGCCTGGACAAAGAGATGCTGAAGGCGGTGATCGCAAAAAACGGGTGGAGCTCGTAGACCAGCGGGCGGATGCGGACTGGCTGCGGAGCAAGTACGCAGCGAGCCAGCGCCGGGTTTGCGGGCTGATGGGGATCGCGGTAGCGAGTTACGGCTACCGGACAAGACGCAGCGATGAACCGTTGCGCACGCAGCTGGTGGAGTTGGCGCGGGAGAAGCCGCGCTTTGGATATCGGCGGCTGCAGGTTTTGCTGGGCCGCGCGGGAGAACATGTGAATCACAAGCGCGTGCATCGCGTGTATCGGGAGGCGGGGCTGATGATTCGGCGAAAGAAACGGAAGCATTGCGTACGCGAGGGCAAGCCGCTCGTGGTGCGGACTTCGGCGAACCAGGAGTGGGCGCTGGATTTTGTGCACGATGCGGTGGAGTGCGGACGAACGATCCGGGTGCTGAGCGTGGTGGACGCCTTTACGCGAGAGTGTCTGGCCTTGGAAGTGGATACCAGTTTCGCCAGCCGCAGAGTGACGCGTGTGCTGGATGCGATCATCGCCCAGCGCGGGATGGCGGGAGCGATCCGTTGCGACAACGGGCCGGAGTTCACCAGCCGGCATTTTCTGGCGTGGGCGGTGGAGCGGCAGATCGAGCTGATCCACATTCAGCCGGGCAAGCCGACGCAAAATGGGCGGGTTGAAAGTTTTCACGGACGGTTGCGGGAAGAATGTTTGCGCGTCAGCTGGTTTCAAAATCTGTTCGATGCGCGGCACAAGATCGCAGCCTGGCAGATCGAGTACAACGAAGAGCGTCCGCACAGCAGTTTGGGATACAAAACACCGAAGGAGTTTGCAGCGCTAGCAGCAAGCTTCTATACAGCTGAGCGAGGGGCAAGGGACTCAAACGCCGTCCCTTGCCCCTCGCGCTCCCCCATCCCGGCTCAAACCCAGGATGGAGCAGCAGAAAGTTGTCGTATTCTGACGTGAACGAAAACAGGGGGCAGGTCAAAGTGTGACTGTGCGTTTAGGAAGACCGGCAGTCATCGTTCTCTGACAGACCTAGTGCAGGACCCAAACATCACAATCCACTCGGAACAGACCGATTCGGGGACATCGAGTGGAGACGTCGAGGGCGGATACACCCTTCCCGGGAATACGACAGATATCTGGATTAGACCAGTGACGTGTCGTTTTGGCAGGTGGATGATAGCCCGAACGCTGGTCCACGAGTTGACGCACATCACGCTAATACCGGGAGCTGGCCAGGAGGGCGATGCTGGGAGCATGGAAAACGAATGCGGCTTTCCCCCAATGGTCTTGCCGACCTCCATCACCGTTACGGGGAACTAGTCATGCGAAAAAAAGCCAGCATTTTTGGAATCGTCTTGCTCCCGTTCTTGGGTTGGTCTGTGGCCCAGAGCAATCCAATCGATGCTGGCGACGGATCGGGTTTGATTCTTGAAGTTCATGCAGTCAAACCAAACTTTTCAAAGGGAGAAGCAGTAGAGCTCACTTTCCATCTGCAGAACGTAAGCCAGAGGAAGGTGCTTGTTGCCCGAACGTTTCAGTTAGCGCGCTACGTCGACTTGGAAATCTCAGGTCAGGAGGGCAACCGCGCAAGCTGGTGCGGTCGTGTAGTCAGTCAAACCGACTCGATGCGCTCCTTTACGACGCTGGACCCAGGGGGTTCTATAAGCAAGAAAGAGATGATCTCATGTGTGAACAGGGGTGACCCTGGGCGCGCATGGGGCTACGAGCTAGGTGATCCTGGGAAGTACGTTATCAGAGCTACCTACCGGCTTCCTCAGCCGGAGGCGTTCTTTGAGAAGTTTTTTCCGAAAGTGCCCGTGATCCGTGGTCCCGTTTCAGCCGAGCCCGTGAGTATCGAAATAAAGTAGGGTTATCCAGGTGACGCCGCGATGAGGGGTAATTGGGATTGGGATATCATCCCCGAGGGCAGGGTCGAATGGATCGGTTTCTCTATCGCCCTGGTGGTTGTCCTGGTGGCCGCCTGGTGGATATCCCGGTGAACTGGGTTAGCTCCCGATCTGCCCCTTTGTCCGGTCCCATGGCGTGTCGCTTTGTTCTTCCCTCCTGAAGTGAGCCGATAACGGCAAGGTCAAAAGCGCGCCGCCTGCGGCGTCGGGAGGAGGGTGGACACGTCACCCCTGGAAGGGTGCTGCACAGCAGCCCGCGGTTGTCGTGCGTGGACCTGTTGAAAGCAGAGCAGCTAAGGAAAAAATCCCGCTATCGGGTTGCTGTAGAGTGTGGTCCTCAGTCGTTTCCTTCCTGGCGGTGTGAAGTCGCCGCTTGGCACCAAAACGGAATTACCCTTTGGGCGGGTTTGCCCTTAGCAGTTTTGCCGCTGCTCCCAAACCCCTCCCGCAAGGCCCCCGCCCGCCCCGTTCGCCCCGCTGCACTCCCGGCCCAGGGCCCCCGCACTCCGATCCGCGCGCCCTCACGCCCCGCCCCGCACTACGCGCACCGACCGACCCATCGCGCAAACCAGCATTTGACACGGGTGAAACGCATGTCATGGCGCTCGGACCAGCATAAAAACAGGCTAAATCTAAACGGAGAAATGGAGGGTGGCGACACGTTTGCCTGCACCCACACATATCCCCCCCTCACGTTGACCCTTCGCGAAGCCGCCCACTATACTTCCTTGCAAGCTGTTCCCCAGGATTGTGATGTCTTTATCCGCGGTCATTGTCGATGACGAGCAGTTGGCCCGCGACGAACTCGCCTTCCTGTTGAAGGGGGTGGGGGACGTCAACGTGGTCGCTCAGGGGAAGAACGGCCTTGAGGCCGTCCAGCTCATTCGCGAGCACAGCCCGGATCTCGTCTTCCTCGATGTCCAGATGCCCGGCCTGGACGGCTTCGGAGTTATCAAGAAGCTGCTCGACAAGAAAGTTCCACTCCCCAAGATTGTTTTCGCCACTGCTTTCGACCAGTACGCGGTCAAAGCGTTCGAAGTGAACGCCGTCGATTACCTGTTGAAGCCCTTCGACAAGAAGCGAGTGGCCCAGTCCATTCAGAGAGTGCGGGTCAAGATGGAAGCCGGCAGTTCGCCGTCCGACAAGCTCGAGACGCTGGTGCGCATGCTCGAGTCGCAGAAGCCGCAGCCGACGTCGAAGGTGCTGATCAAGTCCACAGGCCGGCTCTTCCTGGTTGACCAGAAGGACATCTGTTACGCCTCGATCGAAGACGGCGTCATCAGCGTGGTGACCGCCGGCCCCAATGGCGCCGAGGGGCAGTCCAATTGCCGCACCCTGGAAGAATTGCTCGACAGCCTCGATCCCAACCTGTTTTGGCGAGCCCACCGTTCGTATCTCGTGAACATCAACCGCATTAAGGAAGTCGTCCCCTGGTTCAAGAGCTCCTACCAACTCCGCCTGGACGACAAGAAGCACACCGAAATCCCTGTTAGTCGCGCCCAGACCAAGCGCTTACGCGAACTGTTCGGACTGTAGTTCTCTCCGGGGGCAACCCGCGTTCGACGGCGGGGCATCCTAACAAGCAGGTATTGGTGTGTCAGGTCGGGTGGACTTCTGACCTCCCAGCCGCTCACCCGCACGGAGAATGGAAATGAGAAGCTGTCCCCGCCTTGCTCCACTCGCTGTTCTCATCCTCGCAGCTTCGGTCGTGGCGTCCGCACAGATCAAGCGCGAAGTATTTGCCTATACAGTGACAGCAAAGCCGGTGATTTCCATCCGCAACCAGTACGGCCGAATTACGGTTACGCCCTCAAACGGGGATCGTGTGGTTGCCACCGTGACACACTCCGGCGCAGTCGAGATTCAGGGGCAGCAGAACCAGAACCGCGTCGAGTTGACGACGGGCTCACAGATTTCCTCCGGCGCCAAAGCCGACAACGTCGATTACCAGGTGCTGGTTCCGGCGGACGCCTGCGTGATCCTGAGCACGGCGGCAGGATCGCTCTCGGCTGAGAACCTCGAGGGGGACCTCATTTTCGAAGGCACCACCGCTTCCGTGGACGCGCATCTCATCCGCAACGCTCACATCCACGTGAAAACGTTGAGTGGACCCATTTCCTTGCGGCAGATCTCGGACGGCCACGTAGACGTCACCACCGCCAGTGGCGACGTCATTTTGCAGGACGTCTCCGGGTCCCTGGTCGAAGTGCACTCCGGCAGCGGACGAATCAGGTACCTCGGCAACCCCGGCCTGGGGGTCTACAAGCTGGTTACCGGAACTGGCAATATCGATGTCACTGTGCCCTGGGTACGTTTGGCACGCTTTAAGGCACGGTCGGTCAAGGGGAGGGTCGATAGCCCGATTCTCGTCCCACCCCAGGGCACGCTCGACTTCGCCTCCGGACAGGCAAACTCCTTGCTTCGCAATGCTGCGGCTGCGTTCGAACTCCATTCTTTCCGAGGTAACATCTCGGTTCGCGAAGCGTCCAAGTAACGAACTGCCCGGGTTATCCGTCCGGTCAGGGCCAGACGGCGTGCATTCCGGGTCCTGATTCAAGGTACAATAGCCTCAATTTGGTTTGGGTCATTTTCTTGTTGATGAGTCCGCATAAGACGCGTGTTTCTGCCCGCTCCGGAGCGCTGTCGCTGCTCTGCGTCCTGCTGGTCCTGTTGGCTGCCGTCGCGCAGGTGAATCACGTCCATACCGGAAAGTCGAACTCGCCGAACCACGAGTGTTCGGTTTGTTCGGTGGCGCACTCCACGGCGCTGACCAGGACGACTCATCAGCCCGTTCCCGTTTTTGTCCGTTCGGCCCTGGCTCTTCGGCAGAAGGCCTTCTCAATGTCTTTCCTGTTTGTCTCGCCTCTGTACATCCGTCCTCCACCGTCGGTTTAGAAAACACAGGCCCCTAGACATTTGTCTCGACCGACTTTCATCCCTTTGGAGGAGAGGTGTAATGCTTTCTATACGGAATCTTGTCTATTTGTTCTTCCTGGTGTCTATTCTTGCGGTCTGCGCGTCGCCGTGCCCGGCCCAGTCCATCGGCAATTCGGCGTCAGTGACCGGCACCGTCTTGGATCCTTCTGGTGCCGTGGTTGCGAATGCTAGTGTGGAGATCCGCAATCCCGTGAGCGGCCTCGACCGATCGGCGTCCACCGACAGCGCGGGCAAGTTTACTTTCAATAACGTTCCCTTCAACCCGTATCACTTGAGCGTGACGGCTGAGGGGTTTGCTTCGTACGCACAAGATGTCGACGTTCGATCGAGTGTTCCCCTAGCCGTCAAAGTCAGCCTCCAGGTGGCCGGATCGACGACCACAGTGATCGTCGAAAGCGGTGGCGACCTGCTGGAAACAGACCCGTCTGCTCACACCGACGTGGATCGCGCCCTGTTCGACAAGCTTCCGCTCGAGAGCCAATCGTCATCGGTGAGCTCGCTGGTCACCCTGGCATCGCCCGGGGTGGTGGCGGATTCCAACGGTCTTTTCCACGGACTCGGCGACCACGCGGAGAATTCGTTTTCGGTCGACGGTCAGCCCATCACGGATCAGCAGAGCAAAGTTTTCTCGAACCAGATTCCGGTGAATTCGATCCAGTCCCTGGAAGTGATCTCGGGCGCGCCGCCCGCGGAATACGGCGACAAGACAAGCCTGGTGATCAAGGTCACGACTCGTTCGGGCCTGGGGCAGAAGGAGCCGACCGGTAGCGTGACTACCTCCTACGGATCATTTGGGACGGTCACTGGCGCTGCTGACTTGTCGGTTGGCGGCGACCGATGGGGCAATTTCGTCTCTCTCGGCGGGCTGAACACTGGCCGCTTCCTGGACCCTCCCGAATTTCAGGTGATGCACTCCAAGGGAAACGAGGAAAACCTCTTCGATCGCGTGGACTTCCAGCTTTCAAACGCAGACTCGATCCATCTGAACCTGGGCTACACTCGCTCCTGGTTCCAGACGCCGAACTCGTTTGACGCTCAGTTCGCAAATCAGGATCAGCGTGCGCAGATTCAGACTTACAATGTAGCGCCCACCTGGACCCACTTGTTCAGCCCAACGACGCTGCTGACAGTCGGGGCGTTCGCCCGGCGCGACAACTTCGGTTACTTCCCCAGCGCTGACCCGTTCGCCGATCTGCCGGAAACCCTCAAGCAGGGACGCAAGCTCACCAACGCGGGCCTGCGGACGGATGTCTCCTATGTGAAGGGCATCCACAACCTCAAGGCTGGAGTCACATTTCAACACACATTCCTGACCGAAGACTTCGCCTTCGGCGTTACCGACCCGGCTTTGAACGCGGTCTGTCTGAACGCGAATGGAAGCCCTGACACGAACCCGACGCCGACCGACCCGAACCAATGCAGCGGCACGCTGCAACCTAATCCGGGCTTTGTGTCAGCCCTTCTGCCTATCGACCTCACCCGCGCGGGCGCGAATTTCTCTTTTCACGGGCACGGCGACGTCCGGCAACTCGCCCTTTATGTGCAGGACACAATTACCAAGGGCAGCTGGTCGTTCAACCTGGGCGTGCGCGGCGACCTTTACCGCGGGTTGTCCCGTGACGAGCAGCTCCAACCCCGCCTGGGAGTGGCATATAACATCAAGCCGAGCAATACCGTGCTTCGGCTTTCCTATGCGCGCGTGATGGAGACGCCCTTCAATGAGAACCTCGTATTTGCCAGTCAGACGGCAAACGATCCCGTCATCAGTGCGCTGTTCGGGTCGAATTCGGAGGCCCCGATTCGCCCCGGCGCGCGCAACGAGTTCCACGCTGGCTTCCAGCAGGCACTCGGCAGGTTCCTCGTGGTCGACGCCGACTACATGTGGAAATACACCCACAACGCGTATGACTTCAGCACGTTGCTCGATACCCCGATCTTCTTCCCCATCGCCTGGCACAACTCCAAAATCGATGGAGCGTCCGTCCGAGTTAGCATGCCGGAGTATCGCGGCCTGACTGCATTCGTTCTTATCGGCCACGTGAATGCGCGCTTCTTCCCGCCGCAAGTGGGTGGCTTGGGCACCGATCTGGGAGCCGGTGGTCTACCCTTCCGGATCGATCATGACCAGAAATTCCAGCAGACCACGCATCTGCAGTACCAGCCTTGGAAGGGCGGACCGTGGCTCGGTTTCAATTGGCGGTACGATAGCGGTCTGGTCGCGGGCACCGTGCCGTTTGCGGCCGACACCACAACCCCGGTTGACTTGACCGGCCTGAGCGCGGATCAGCAGATGCAGGCGGGCCTGTTCTGCGGCAACGTTTTTCCCACCCTGAGTTCGCCCCTGACAACCTGTGCTCCCGCACAGTACGGATCTACTCGAATCTCCTTGCCCGCGCCCGGAACGGAAAACGACGACCACAATCCGCCGCGCATTGCTTCTCGTCATCTGTTCGACGCCAGCGTGGGCGACGATAACCTCTTCCACGGTGACAAGTACAAATGGAGCCTGCGTGGGACGGTGATCAACCTGACCAATAAGATTGCGCTCTACAACTTCCTATCGACTTTCAGTGGGACGCACTTTGTCACGCCGCGGACGCTGACGGCGGAGTTGGGCTTCCATTTCTGAAGGATGCAGCAGTCGAGATCCTGCGGAAGGGAAGGCGGCCCGGGCGCGGTCGGCTTTCTTTTTCCCCTCAGGGTGAGGGTGGCCGGCGAGTCAAGCGCCGGCCTCTCGCGCTGCGGACGGGAGAGAGTCAGGACCCTAACGCCTCCAGCGCGCCGTGCGATTCCGCATGAGAAGGGTCGAGCCTTCCAGGCGAATGGGTTGCTTCGTCCTGAGATTGCAGAAACACTCCCCCGGCTCCATTTTGCCGATCTGGCAGTGGTGCGCGATCTCCAGACCGTGGGGCGTGTTCTCGCGGGAAGGCCCCTCAACGACGTTCCGCGCCTGCTCCTCGAGCTCAACCGAATCGCACACCCAAAAGTAAGAGCGCGTCCGGCTCGTGCCGACCCGATGCATCCAGCCGAATCAGTTGTCTCCCCAGATACGGCCATCCTGCATCGGCTCCAGCAGGTGGCTGGTTGCCGGACCAGTTCCGGCCAGGCGGAAACCCGCTTCATGCAAGCTGGCCAGGAGTGCATCGCCGGACGCACTCACGAAGCTGAGCGCGTTCAAATCCACGTGCACGGCTCGACTTGCCCAGCGTCGCGAATGCCTTGCGCCCGCACGGCTCAACATCTTGCACCCACGGCCCGATGAGTTGGCCCGCAGACGAAGGGCTACTACGTCTCCCCCCTCGTCGCCGGTGATCGGCAACCTCCGATGCCCTGCGAGCAGCAGGCTTCGCCATGGCATTTTCTCATTCCAACACGGAACGATTGGGCGAGGGGATTGGCCCGTAAACGTTGGTTGGATTCTGAGCGTCGGACCGCAACGTGACAGGTAACCGTGGAAACGACGAGACCGGGCGTCACAGCGACGACTGTTCGGCAGGTCCGGCCTGGCTGACGGCGCCGGGCATGCCCTCAGGCCGCGTAGTCTTTGCGCGCAATCCGTAGCTTTCTCATCTTGGATTGCAGCGTCGTCCGCTTCAGACCCAGCTTCCCAGCCGCTCCCTTGGTGCCGGAAACCAGTCCTCCACATTGGCGCAGGACGCGGATGATGTGCTCACGTTCCGCGGTTTCCAGCGTGGTATCTGCGTTCGCGAAACGGCCGTCCTCCGGTTCCAGCGCCGCCAGCGGTGCGCGCAGCACCGGTCCCTCCTCGGTGAGAATCACGGAGCGCTCGATAAAATTCTCCAGCTCGCGCACGTTTCCCGGCCAATGCCAGTTCATGAGCGCGTCCATGGTAGCGCTCGGAATCGTGTCAATATTCTTGTCCATGCGCCGGGACAGCTTCTGAACGAAGTGGTGCACGAGCATTGGAATGTCGCCGTTGCGATCACGCAAGGGAGGCATTCGGATCGGGAACACATTCAACCGGTAGAACAGATCGCTGCGGAATTCACCCTGCCCCACGCGGGCAGCGAGATCCCGATGGGTGGCGGCGATGAGCCGGATGTCGACGTGAATCGTGCCCGTGCCGCCCGGCCGTTCGAACTCGCGGTCCTGCAGGACGCGCAGCAGCTTGGGCTGCAGTTCGAGTGGGATATCCGCAATCTCATCGAGAAACAAGGTGCCTTTGTCCGCCAGTTCCATCCGGCCGACTTTCTGGGCGCCCGGCCCCGTGAATGCGCCATTTTCGTGACCAAAGAGCTCGCTTTCCAGCAGCCCTGTCGGAATGGCCGCACAATTGACTTTAATGAAGCTATTGTCCCGCTGGCGGCTCATGCGGTGGATGGCGCGCGCGATCAGTTCCTTCCCGGTGCCGGTTTCACCCAGGATCAGCGCGGTGGAACCGCTGGGCGCCACCGTCTTGGCCTGGGACAGAACGCGCTTCAGCGCCGCGCTCTCCCCGATAATTTCCTCGAAGTGGAGTTCCGTCCGGATTTCGTCCTGCAGGTACATCCTCTCCTCCGCGAAGCGGTCTCGCAGGGCCCCGATCTCGCGATACGCACGCGCATTGTCCAGAGCGATGGCTAGCTGTGCTGCGACCTGGTTCAGCAATTCCTGGTCTTGCTCGGAGAAGGCGTGGTCCTTCTTGCTCCCTACATTCAGCGTGCCCACGGCCCCTTTTGAAGTCAGCAGGGGCACGCACAACACGGTTTGGATCCCCGCTTCCAGAACTCGGCCGGCGATGGCGGTTCGGCTGACGTGAAGATCCTCCCGCGTCAGCGTCTTTGGCTTCTGCTCGAGGAAGGCCTCGGCGGACAGAGTTTGCTCGAGTGAAACCGTCCCTCCCGAGTCGACCACAGACTTGGTGTCGGCCGGGGAGAGCACATAGGCTTTCATCGCTTGCCGATCGCCCTCATAGAGGGTCACGCCCGCGAAATCGTGCGGAACCAGACGAGTCACACACTCGGAGATGAGCGGCAGCAGGGTCTGCATCTCCAGGCTCGAGACCAGAGTGCGATTGACATCGACCAGCGCCTGTAGGCGCTGTTTCTCGTCCCGCAACGTCTCGCGGGTCACAGCGTTCTCGACCGCCAGGGCAACCAGTTCCGCGATCCGGAGTAGAAGATTCTCATCCGACTCCCGGTACGCCTCCGCCCTGTTACTTGCGACGCCCAGAGCGCCCAGCCGTTTCTGCGCCGTCGTGAGCGGCATCAAGTGGTACGTCCGGAAGCCCCGTTCCCGGAGCGCGTCCAGGGTCAACGGGAAGCGGGTTTCTAGGCGAAGGTCATCGAAGAGCAGCGGTTCCTGATGCTCCCAGACCCACCCGCTGGCCGACTCCGTGAGCGGCTCCGTGGAAATGACGGGCGCAAGGTCGCCTTCCCATAAATGCAAATCCATCCCGTTGCGCTGGGGATTGTAGAGTGAGAAATTCAGGAACTGGAAATTGACGACCTTCTGGAGCCGCCGCCCCAATTCGTGGAAGAGTTCGGGGAGACTACGATGATGGACCATGAGGTCTGCCATCTCCAGCAGTGCCTCATATCGTCGAAGCTCCCGGGGAGAGCCGGGTTCAGCTTTAGGGCCAGAGTGCATCGCTACACTTGACCTGCGCCCCACTCGCAAGCCACGCCTTCTTCGTCGGCAGGCGTCAAAACCGACCGCCATGATAATCCGTTTGGATAGCTACTGGGAAGGAAAAACTATCTGTAGATAGTCGCTATTCAAAATGGTAAACTCACCCTTACAAGCCGAGATTGATTCGCTGAACTACTTTCCCCATTCCAGATTGCCTAGCGGACAGGATGGTCGCGAAATGCAACCATGGGGGAATGATGCCTGCGCAATGAATCTGCGCCTCCCGACGCCGGAACAAGCGCGATTTGCAGAATCAGCGTGGATGCGGCCCGAAAACAAAACAACCTAGGAAGCGGCTAACTGCCGAATAGTCGGCAGCACTCTTCCGTCTAAATTGGCCAAATTCGGCCACGTGCAGAGTTGCTTTCACGCCGACCATGGGAGTAAGTGCCTGAGTATAATTCCTGGATGGCCCGAGGATGGGAGAGTAAGTCCGTCGAAGCCCAGCAGGCCGAAGCTGCGGAAGATACCAAGGAACCCAAGAAGCGGCTCACCGCGGAGCAAGCGGCACTGCTCCGCCAACTCGAGGGAGTGCGGCTGTCCCGCAAACGAGTCCTTCAGCAGCTCGAAACCACGCACGATCCCCGCCATCGCGAACTGCTAGCAACGGCTCTCGCTGAACTGGACAGGCAGATCCGCATTCTCGAGCAGGCCTGATCATCCGTTGCATCCTCCCGGCGGACCAGGCGACGGTGCCAGGACAGCAGCGTGGCCGGGGTCACCGCGAACACCTCATCCCACCGCCGCCGGGGGATCAGAAGCCTTTCAAGGGCGTACCGTTTAATGTGGGAGATCGGATCGAGGCGGAAGACTACGACATTGGCGGCGAAGGAATTTCATTCCACGACGTCGATAGCGCCAATCGCGGCGGGAAGTATCGCAGCGATGCAGTGGATATCGAAGTTTCGTCGGCCGGCGGATACGACGTGGCTTATGCGACGGCCGGAGAGTGGCTGGAATATACGATTTATGTGCCGAGCGATGGGAATTATGCGCTCGATATTGCCACGGCGTCGTATGCGTTTGCGGGGACATTTCACATTGATATCGACGGAGCACCGGCGCTGGGGCCGATCACCGTTCCCGCGACCGGCGGCTGGCAGAAGTGGCAGGTGCTGCACGCGGCGGGGTTGAAGCTCACGGCGGGGACGCACGTGATGCGATTGTCGTTCGATTCCAACGGCCCGTCGGGGTCGTTTGCGAATATCGATTATCTAAAGCTAACTCCGGCGCCGGCACCCGGCGTGATGCTGACGATCAATCAGACCTTCCCCAAGGGGGCGGCGCTGGCGCGATGGTTGAATGGTCCGGCGGTCAACGCCAGTCCGACGCTCGGGCAGATCACGGTCAACGGTTCCGAGCATTCGGTCACCGCCATCATTCCGCTTACAGAACCAAATCAGCCGCCGAAGCGGAATCGCGCCGCTGTCTACAAAGAGAAGCCGACGCCCGCCAGCATGGCAACGCAAAACGATATAATCGGTTCTTGATATTTCGTGTATAGCACCATTTCCGACACGGGAAGCAAGCCGATCCAATTTATGACCGGACTGCCGAACCGCTTTAGTATCATCAACACCAGCAA
>Ga0137418_10000610_pt1 | contig 32205 bp, 28 predicted proteins | sample CZODoug3_1_2_16f_FD_122242 | JGI IMG/M metagenome (GOLD analysis project Ga0137418, IMG submission 122242) | Vadose zone soil fungal communities from Angelo Coast Range Reserve, California, USA - CZODoug3_1_2_16fungal (Hybrid Assembly) | ecosystem: Environmental > Terrestrial > Soil > Vadose... | reverse complement strand
TGCGCGTCATCGCCGGAACGTACAAAAGCCGCATCCTGAAGAGTCTCAAGGGCCTCGCCCTGCGTCCCACCAGCGACCGCCTGCGCGAGACACTTTTCAACGTGCTGGCCCCCAACATAGCCGGTTCTCGCTTCGTCGATCTCTTCGCCGGAACCGGCGCCATCGGCATCGAAGCCCTCAGCCGTGGTGCCGCCGAAGTCATCTTTATCGAAAATCATGCCCCCGCCGCCACCCTGATTCGCCGCAACCTCGAATCCCTGGACATCAACACCGGCGTGACCGTGCTCGCCGTCGACGCTCTTCGCGGTCTCGCCATGCTCGCCGCTCGAATTAACTCAGGCTCCCCCGCATTTCACCACATCTTTCTCGATCCACCCTATGCTGCTGCCCAAGACTACTCTCGCGTGCTAGAATTCCTGGGTACTGCGGATCTTCTCGCACCCGGCGGCATTGTTGTCGCCGAGCATCGCCGCAACTTCGATTTACACGAAGACCCCGGCGTCCTAAAGCGGTTCCGCGTTCTTAAACAGGGCGATGCTGCCTTGAGCTTTTACCGCCGCCAAGGCGAGCTATCTCCAGACCCCGGCGGCGAAAACAACTCGGCCGAGTAAACCCCCGCAAGCCGAGTTTCATCTAGCATGAGGTGCCCGAGGGCCTTATTCTGTAGAGGCCGGGCTTGACCCCGGCCAGACCCGTCAGACTGCTCGCGCCGAATCCGCCGTGCATCTTGCTATAATCGAGCGAGGACTCTCTTTGAACCAGGTCTTTAAAGCCTCCGATCTCTTGGGACAGCCCCCGCCCCCACCGCCCTCCGCCCCCGCACGTCCGCGAGACGTAAAACCACCAAAACTCGACGTTGCCTGGGGCTCCTTCCACCAAGGCGTCGGCAGCAGCGTGCGCGCCATCTTCACCAGATCAAAACTCCCCAAGAATTTTCCGAGCGTGGGATTCTTCAAAGAATGCTGGATTGAGCGCCGCATCCCTCGCCGCGCCCTGGTAGCCGCCGCCTTGTGGCACTTCGTCTTTATCGTGTTGCCATTTCCGCAGCTTCCCGCCGCGGCGCGTCGTTCCACTCAGTTCGATAACACCGAGCTCACCTGGTCCGGCCCGATTACCGATTTTCCTTTGGTGGACATGAAGACGCCGAAACCCAAGCCCAGCCCGCGCGGCGACCCGGCTAAGCCACTCGCTCCGGAGGGCGCCGACGCTTTCCACCCGCGCCAGCGCATCTTCACCGATCCCGTCCGCCCGACGCATCCGCGCCAGACACTGATCAATTCTGCGGCTCCCCTGGAGCCGCCAAAGTTGCTTCCAAACCTGCCGAATATGGTGCAGCTCCAGCAGTCCGCCGGTCCCGCGCGCCCGCGCCTGCAAATCAGCCAGGAAACACTCTCGAAGTTGCGCCCGCGCGAGCTTCGCAAGGTCAAGTTCACTGCGGCGCCGGCCCCCGACCTTCCAACGCTGGACCAAAAACTAGGCGACATCGCACCGTCCATGCTGCCAAATGCCCCAGCGCGTCCCAAATTGGAACTGAACGCCGGCGCCGCACCGCGCCTAACGCCCCCTGCGCAAACCCGCGACGCAGAGCCCGCGCCGGAAGTCGCCTCCGGCCAATCCGGCGCCGAAAATGGAAATGCTTCCACCTTCATCGCTCTCTCAGCGACTCCCGGTCCACCTGCGCCCGTAGCACCGCCGCAAGGGAATCTGGCCGCGCGCGTCTCTATTTCTCCTGAAGGCAAGCAACCCGGCGTACCCGCAGGCTCTCCGAATGGGACTCCCGGTGCAAACGGAGGCGTCGGTGGCGTACCAGGCAGCAGCGGTGGCACTGCCTCGGGCGCCGGCAACGGAAAAAATGGCATGGACGTGAGCATCAGCGGGGGACACCCGCCCGCGAACAACGGGATTTCCGGCTCTGGTGGACCGCTCAAGCTCACCGCAACCACCGCGCATCCCTTGATCCTGAAGCCCGATGCTCATCTGAAGAGCGAGGACGTACCCGAGAGAACCGGACCTCCCAATTTCGCCGCCCTGCCTCCTAGTGCGCAGCCCGAGCAGATCTTCGCCTCGAAAAAGATCTATAAGCTGCTCGTCAACATGCCCAACCTGAACAGCGCCACTGGAAGCTGGATCCTGAATTTCTCCGAGCTAAGCGGCAACACCCAGGGCCCACATCCAGCCTCCTCGGACGTGTCCGCCCCCGGCCCTCTGAGAAAAGTCGACCCCAAGTACCCGCCTACCTTAATAAAGGAGCATGTCGAGGGAGAAGTTGTCCTCTACGCCGTAATCCGCAGCGACGGTTCCGTCGACAGCATCCAGTTAGTCCGCGGCATCGACGACCAGCTCGACGCCAACGCCATGCAAGCCCTCAGCCAGTGGAAGTTCCGCCCCGCCACCAAGCAAGGCACCCCCGTGGACCTCGAAGCCATCGTCCACATCCCCTTCCACGCCCCTCCCGACCGCTAAGCCACCAAAATTGTCACCAAAATTCCCGTTGACTTTTCTCTAATTTATGCTATACTTAACGTTGTATAAAACTCCATCTGGAGTGCGGGACCTCGCTCCCGCTTTTCTTTTTTCGCCCCACCATCCCATTCTCGATCTCTAAGTTGTTTAGAATCAGCACACGTAATAGCCCATGTAAATGGAGCGTAACTACCTTTAGAATCAACACTTCCAAAAGTGTATCAAAACAAAGGGCTTCAACTGCCTTTAGAATGAACACTTTTGAAAAAGAGGGGAGGGGGAGGGCGGTTACTGTTAACCAGAAACTTTCCGCCGCTGAGGAGCGCGCTGCTCGGGTTAAGAGCGCCCTTCCGCCAGCTTCACCAATGCGTACAGCGCATGGTTCACCGGTGTGGGGACCCCCAGTTCCGCGCCGCGGCGGGAAATGTACCCATTCAAAGAATCGATCTCCGTCCGCTTGCCACGGTTCAAATCTTGTCCAGTCGAGGAAAGCGCCTCTGCCATCTGCGTGGCAATCTTGAGAGCCCCTGCCAGCGCCACTTTTGGATCTTCCAGCCCCGGGGGATGAACGCCAGCAGCCCGCGCCACCGCCAGCACTTCATAAACTGCCGTCTCGACCACTTTCCACGCGTCTGGGCTGGCGGCGATCAGTCCATATTTCGCGTGGCCCAGCGCGGAGACGGCGTTCAGCGCGCAGTTCCACACCAGCTTAGTCCAGAGTTCGCCCTCGATATTTTCCGAAATGCGGCAGGGCACGCCGGCACGCGAAAAAAACGCTGCGATCCGCTTGGTCCTCTCGTTTTCCGGCCCGACGACCAGATCGCCCCGGCCTACATGCTTCACTCGCCCCGGTTCCGGAACCGATGCCGCCACATAAACGACCGCCGGCAGCGCCTCGATCGCTGCCGCCGCGCGAATCTGTTCCACGTTGTCCACGCCATTTTGCATGCACAAGACAATCGCACCGGAAGCCAGCAGCGGGACTAACTCTCGCGCTGTCGTCGCATTGTCCGTCGTCTTCACGCAAAAAAGGACCATCTCCGCGCCGCGCACCGCGCTGAGTTCCGTGGACGCCTCGACTCGCACACTCTCTTGAAATTGCAAAGTATCCAGGAATAGTCCGCTCTTCTTAACGGCTTCGACAAACGCGGCCCGCCCGATCATCACCACCGGCGCACCCGCACGCGCCAGCAGCCCGCCGAAGTATCCGCCCACGGCCCCCGCGCCAACGACAGCAATCTTCGGCCAGCTCTCCGGTTGGCTCACGGAGTAACCACGCTGATCAGCCGGTCGATGTCCCGTTCGGTGTTATACAAATAGGGCGAAACGCGAATATTTCCTTCGCGCAAACTGACCACCACATTTTCCTTACGCAGTCGCTGATAATACTCCTCCGTCTTCTCCAGACTCCGCGCCCTAAAACATCCGTAAGTGCCGCGCCGCGCCGCATCTGGCGGACTCGCGATGACAAAACGATCTTTCGGGAGCCGCTCGAACATTAGCTCGATCAATTTCCGGTTGTGCGCCGCGACAACTTCCGGTCCTGCGCGCACCACAGAATCCACGGAAGCGTCCATCGCCACCAAATTTAAATTGAAATAACTGGCCGCTTCCGGCGCATCCCACCGCTTCGCGCTCGCCTCAGGTTTCGCATCCTCGAAATTCAGCGCCGCAAAATTGTCCGACCCCGCCACCGCCATCCAATAAAACGGCCCCGGCCGCACCATCGCAAGGTGCTCGCTCTTGGCCCAGAAAAACCCCGTCCCGAACGGGCCCAGCAGCCACTTATATCCAGCCGAAACAATAAAATCGGCCCCGAGTTGCTTCACATCCATCGGTATCGCGCCGCAGCTCTGGCTGGCGTCCAACAAGAGCAGCGCGCCCTGCTTGTGACAGGCGTCCGCGACACGTCGAACATCGAGCAGTGAGCCGTCGTCGTAGCGCACCATGCTCACGGACACAACTCGCGTCCGCGGAGTTATCGCCGCGATCAAATCATCCGCGGTGATAAACCGCTCGCGCGGCGAAACAATTTTCAATTTCACGCCCTCGCGTTCTTCCATCGGTTTCCACGTTGCATACTGCAACGGAAACTCGCCTTTTGCGGTGACGACTTCGTCGCCCGGCTTCCACGTCAGCGCATAAGCCACGGCCACCGCGCCCGCGCTGGCTCCGCTGGTCAGCGCAATCTCTTCGGGTCGCGCACCGATTAGTTTCGCGAGCGACACGCGGATACGGTTGGGCACTTCAAAAAATGTGGAGTCCGTCTTGAGGTGCGGATTTCTCTTTGCTTCGAGTGCGGCTTGTACCGCGCGAATGGAGACTTTCGGCATTGGTGATTGGCTCGCCAAATTCAAATACGTCGCGTCTTCGATCTCGAACCACTCCTGCCGCCAATCGGTTTGCTGAGAAATTGCTGTGGTGGACATGGGCAGCTCCTTTGAGGAAATTTCAAGAAGCTAGATTGGCGCAATCAAACGCGGATGCAACGTCCAATTTGGGCAGTATATTCGGCCCGCGAGCGCCCAAAACTAGCGCTAGAAATGACTGCGAAGTTCGCGGAAAGCCGGCAAGATCACCAGTTTCCCGGATCCTGCCATTACAGGTTCGTGCTCCAAAGTCCAGGTATGCTGGTGCGGGATGTAGACGGCGTTGAGGCCGATCTTCATTGCCGGGTTGATGTCGCTGCGCGGGCTATTGCCGATCATCCAGCCGTGGGTTTTCACGATTTTGTGTTTATGAACTAGTCCGCCGTACGTCTCCGGATCTTTTTCCGGAACGATTTCAATAAATTCGAAGAATCCTTGCAGCCCCGATCGTTCCACTTTCGCGGCTTGCTCCGCGGGCTCGCCCTTGGTAAATAAAATAAGCCGGTGCCGCTCCGTGAGATACGCCAGTGTTTCCGGCACGCCGTCCAGAATTTTCGGCGGGGTGCGCTCCAAATCAATCACGCGGCTATGAATCAGCGCCAGCGTCTCGCGCTTGGCCATCTGATCCGCAAGTTTTATGTACGTCTCTTCGAGCGAACGCCCGAAGCTGCGCACGCCGTAGCCGTACTGCCGGATATTTTTGCGTTCCGTTTCATTGAGGATATGGCGAATGTAAGCGCGGGTGTAGCCGTACGGCTCAACGATGCTGATGAAATCCTCGATCAGCTTTTCGAAGAATACGTTGTTTTCCCAGAGCGTGTCGTCCGCATCAATCAGCAGTGTATGGCGTCGCATCGAACTTGGCGATCCGCGGCGATCGCGCCGCGAGTCGTTTTCCCCCAGCTTCATTCCCTTGAGTCTTCAGTCTAACAGCCGTAGGGCATCTTCGGCGATGGCCGCGGCGGCGCTGGGCCGGCCGAGGTCTCTCGCCGCCTCCCGCATTCTTGCCAACCTTGCGGAATCATCGAGCAGCGCGGCAATTTTCCACGCCGCCGCGGGCAAATTATTGCAGCGAATCGCCGCTCCCGCTTCCAGCAAATGATCAGCGTTGCGTTCTTCCTGCCCGGGAATCGGTTCAATCAGCGCCATCGGCAGACCTCTCGCAAGCGCTTCCGAAGTCGTCAGCCCGCCGGCTTTGCCCACCATCAAGTCGGCCGCCGCCATATACTTGTCCATCTCTGTCGTGAAGCCGATGGGACAAAGCCGTGGTGATCCTGACGGCAAGTTGCCCGCTTCCTTCGCCAATTCTTCCAGGCGCTTGCGAGTTTTCTCGGATTTTCCTGCGATCGCGGCGATTTGCCACGGCCGTCGCAGCGCCAGCAGGTCTTTCACCAATTGCTCGACAGGACCGATGCCGTAGCCTCCCGCCGAAATGAGAATCACGGTTACGTCCGAATCGAGCTTCAGTTGTTTGCGTGCGTCGGATCGGTTCACCGGCGTTGCAAAGAGGGGATCAATCGGAATGCCCGTCACGCGCAGTTTTTCCCGGGGCACGCCGATACGCGCCAGATATTCCGCGGCTTCCTCGATGGCCACGTAATAGCGGTCCACGGTGCGGCAAAGCCACATGGCATGCACATCGTAGTCCGTGACAACGATCGCGTTGTGTGCGTGCAACTTTTTCTTGGCAATCAGCCAGGCGATAATCTCCGCCGGCAGAAAATGCGTGGCCACGCAAAGATCCGGTTGAACACGCTTCAACAGGCGAATCATCGGGCCGGTGTTCAGGCGGTCCAGTGCCAGGCGCCGACGCGGGTGCAGCCACGGCTGGTCGGTGCGTTCGTAGAGCAGGCCCATCAACTCCGGCGCGCGCCGCACCATGGAAATGTAAGCCTTGTCGTAAATACGCTGGAAAAACTTGCTGACATATTGCAGGGCGTCGATGTGCTCGACGGCGCAATCGCCCCGCGAGAGGAAAGCCTTTTCAAGGGCTTGCGCGGCCCGAACGTGTCCGGCGCCAGAAGTTGCGGAGAGCAACAGCACGCGCGGCTTCGTTTTCATTTTCGGGAGATTCCTGCGAAGGCCATCGGCATCAGGGTTTCTTGGGCTGGCCGGCGGCGATTTTTTCCAGAATTACACGCCCGACTTTTTGCAATTCGCCGAAGCGCGTCAGGTAGTCCTGAAAATCGTGGTTGAGGAGTTGTGCGTCTTGCGGGCCCAGTTTCGTCCGCAGGATCATGTCCCGCAGTCGTACCGGATGCGGAAGCAGCGCCTCTTCCTGCAATTCTTCGAGCGCAATTTTGGCGTCGTAGTGATACATGGCTTCCCCCCAGCGGAAAAATCCATCCACCGTATTGTACTCAGTTGTTGGCGCGAGAGGGGAAGCTAACCAAAAAAAGCGGGAAGAAAAAACCCTACGCAGCGTTTGCTGTTGCCGGCATAAACTCATAGCGCGCGATTTTCGCGGCAATGCCCACTCGGCCATTTTCCGTGGGCTCGATGCGGACAACTTCGCCCAGGCAACGGATATTAACGCCACCCGACTGCGTGACTTGCTGCGGAAGAGTGATAACGAATTCGATTTCGTTGCCAATTTCGAAATTGGCGTTTGTCACAAAGTAGAGTCCGCGGTAACTGACATCCCGCGTGTGCGCGTCCAGTTCGTGTCCTTTTGATTCCCGCGGTAAAACCCGCATGGGAAGACTCATCGTGAATCGCCGGGCTTCGCGGCGGTCCGCTCCATCATCCATCAAGACCCCCTGGGGCTGTAGAACTGGGCGCAAAGCTAACATCGGGACCGGTAAGTTGCAACGCGAAAATCAGGCATTTTTGTCCTAGTACGAGGTTTTGGAGATTTCGCTGCGTGGCGGGCGGTCTCCAGCAGTGCCGTACGCCCCGGCAGTACTGATACCCGCATGGGACAACCGCCAGCATCACTATGGGAATTCGGTCCTTTTGCAGCGATGCGTTACACTGCAAATTTGTGCCGGGACATCCATGACCAACACTCACGAGACGCGCAATTTTTTTTTGAAAGGACCGGCAGGACAGCTTGAGGCGATTCTCTGGACACCCGTGGGCGCCGCGCATCCGCCGCTTGCCGCGGTTGTTTGCCATCCGCATCCGCTTTTTGGCGGCACAATGCACAATAAAGTGGTTTACCAGACGGCGAAGACCCTGGATGCTCTTGGCATTCCTGTTGTGCGATTTAATTTTCGCGGCGCAGGACTCAGCGCCGGCGTACACGATCGCGGCGCGGGCGAGCAAAGCGATGTTCGCGCCGCTTTGGATTTTCTTGCTTCGGAGTTTCCCGGCGTACCGCTGCTGGCGGCGGGATTCAGTTTCGGCGCTTGGGTCGGCCTGCGCGTGGGCTGCGAAGACCCACGCGTTTCCCATCTGATTGGCTTGGGGATTCCGCTCAACAGCACGGATTTTTCATTCCTGCACGAGTGCAACAAACCCAAATTGTTTGTGCACGGGAGCAACGACGAATTCGGCGCCATCGAAAGAGTCAAGGCGCTCATTCCCACGCTCCCCGGAGCCAACCGACTCGTTGTCGTCGAAGGCGTCGATCATTTTTTCGCCGGCAAACTTGACCAGTTGAACCGCGCGATCACCGCCTGGTTCACCGACGAAGTCTTCCGTCTACGCCATTGATGCTGTTAGATTTTCTCTTTTATCTGTGAACTCTGAGTTTTTTGAGTCCTCTGCGTTAAATCTTTCCTCAAGCCCCTTCGCCGCGCGAAAAAAGTTTAGTGAAGTCGTCCGCCGTTGCCGGTGCAACGCCCACCAGCCGCGCGTTGGCTTTCACGTGTTCCACGCGGGACATTCCTACCAGCGCCGTCGTGATTCCAGGAGAGGAGCGCACGAATTGCAGCGCCCGCTCCGCGTCGTTTTCCAGGCCAAGAGCTTCCGCGACAAAACCCGGCAAATTCTTTGCCACTTGGCCCTGCAACAGCGAAGCGCTGGCGATGAATGTAATGTCGAGTTCGCTCGCTGCTTCCATGATCGTTCGGTGATGCCCTCGCAACGATTGATTGCCAAGTGTGAGCGCTTCCGTCATCCCCAGGTTGAAAGGTACCTGGACGAACCGGAAGTGATGCCGGCCGCCCGCGATTTCCTGCGCTACTTGCGAGATTTCGCCGAGCTGCATGGCATCGCGTACGCGGGCATCCTGCCGAAAGCCGTTCCACGTGGCCATGCCGTAATACTGAATTTCGCCCGCCTCGACGGCTGATTCGAGAAACGTAAATGCCTCGCGGACGCGGCCGAGAAATTCTTCCTTCGTGACTTCCGAAAGCTGCGTCTCGGGATTGTGCAAGTAATAGACGTCCACGCACTCCACGCCAAGATTCTTCAGGCTGCGTCCCAGCTGATTTTTCAGAAATTTCGGCGTCATGCAATGACTTCCTGCCGCAATGTCATTCGCGGTGAAAATTCCCGGCTGAATGTATTCGCGGAAAAAATATTCGTTCGGGTCGGCAGGCATGGCTCCATCTGGAGTCAGGTAGCCGCCTTTGGTGCACACCACGATTTCTTCGCGTTCGAATCCGCGCGCCGCGAGCTGCTTGATGGCTGCGCCAAGGCTGCGCTCGCTGCGCTGAAACCGGTAATTGATGGCGGCGTCCATCACGTTGATGCCGCTTTCCACCGCTGCGACGGCCGCCGCTGTGTAGCTCTCATCAGTTTTGGTGTCCGGTTGGCCGAGATACGTGCCAATTCCCAGCGAGGAGAGCACCAGCCGCTGCGAGTCACGAAAATGACCTGCGGCGGCGCGTCCGGCAAATTTTTGCGCGTAGCGAGTTGTAGCTTCTTTGGTTGCGGATTTGCTCATGATGCTCCTTCGGGCGGTTGCGTGGGCCCGGGCGCGGGCTTCGAATCGGCTTCGCTGCTCTTCGGCGCGAGAAGCCGCGAGCAGGCTCGAAGAATCCTACGATACGGCCAGTCTTTTTCGCGGAAGAAAATTTCGCCCTCGCGCGGATTGCTGTAAAACCAGCGCGCTATCAGCCAGAGGTGCTCGCCGAGATCGCCATCGGTACTTGCGGCTTGGGCTTCGAATTGTTCACGAAAGATGTGTTCCGCCGAGCGCGGCTGGCTGGCAATTTCCGCGAAGCGAAGGAAAAACGGCTCGGCCAGCCTTCCGCCATTCACGCGATAGACGCCAATGGTTTGTTCTTCCGCGGCGGGCTGGAGAATCACCGCGTCCAGGTCTTGAATCCGGCGTGTGAGTTCCGGCCTTCCGCGCAAGACCTCATCGAGCTTTTCCACTTTTTTGTGCAACGCGGCGGCGCGCTCGAAATCCAATTGTTCGCTGGCTTTCTCGCGCTCCTCCTCAATTGTGGAACGCATCGAGCCGCCGCTGGTTTCGAGGAACCGCACCAGCTTTTGTACTTCCACGTCGTATTCTTCTTTCGAGCAGCCTGCGAAGCATGGCGCCAGGCACATTTTCATTTCGGAGTAGATGCAGCCGGGGAAGGTGGGATCACGCCGAATTTTAATTTGGCAACGGCGCACTTTGAACAAATCGAGGATGCGTTCGGCAAATGCTTGCGCGAACCGCCTCGATGGGAAGGGACCGTAATATGCGCCGCCGGTGGGCACGCCGCCGTCATCGACGGGGATTCGGCGAGTCACGTAGCAGCGCGGATAAGCATTGCGCAGATTCACCTTGAGGACTGCGGCGGGGCGCAAGCGCATCAGATCGCGGTAGCGCTTCGGAAACAACTGTTTCGCGTGCTGATAGTAAGTGAGGGTTTGTTCCAAGGGCGAGCCAGTCAAGCGGTAACGAATGCCGCGCGCAAAATCGCTAAGGTTCAGCCGCTTGCTTGCCGGATCGACCGGGCCAAGTAGGCGTTGCAATCGCCGCTGCAAGTTCTGCGTGCGAATCAGAAATGGCTCGGCATTTTCATCGCGCGATTCGATAAGACAAACGGCGGCCTTCGGCGGGAGGGCAGGGAAGAAGTCTTCCTCCGCCCGCGCCGCATCAAAGTCGAGTCGACAGTCGAGTTCAAGCACGAAACGAGAATACTACGGGCAGGAGAAACTTGTTCTTATAGGTGCGTCCGACAGAAATGTCCTGTCGAAAGCTTTCACTGCCAGCGAATCAATTTGAAGCTTGCGGCAACGGTTTCAAGAATCGCTTCATCCTCAGACTCATGGGCACGAGATGTCTCAAGCTGAATCCAGTATATCGGCCCGCCGCGCGATCGGAATGCCATTAGAACCTTCAAAACCCGGTCTCCACAAATGAGAGTCCCCTTCGCACCATTCAGCCTCCCAACGTGGGCGCGCTCGACCTTTCTCTCCCCGGAATTGCAGCCGGGGCTCTTCAAGTGGTCCCTCATCCCCTCTTCAGGACTCTTCCACTCCAGACTGTTGGGCTCGCCGAAGACCACAATCTCACCGCCGGATGCCAGTGGAATTCGTACGCCTCGCTCTGGCACGTCTTGGTCGCCGCTCACACCTTTCAACCCGTGGGGAATTTTGATCGAATAGCCGAGGGCAGGATTGCGGTATGCGCCCTCAACCGATCTGGTTTCGGCGCCGACGATCGGGATCCAAATCGTCTGAACGAGCAAAGCAAAGGCTCCTGCCATCACTAAACGCGAAATCATGTGGGCCAAGCTGCGAAACCCATCAGGTCTATGGCGAAACTTAGATTCGTCCATATGCGCGTACCTCGAATCTCTATCTCCTAAGACTTCAGAACCCAGGAAGCGATGACGAGGCGCTGGATTTCGCTGGTGCCTTCGTAGATTTCAGTGATGCGGGCGTCGCGATAGTTGCGTTCGACGGGATACTCGCGGCTGTAACCGTTGCCGCCGTGGATTTGGATGGCTTTATGAGTGACGCGCGTGGCCATTTCGCTGGCGAAAAGTTTAGCAATGGCCGCATCCATGGTGAACCGTGCGCCGGTGTCCTGCTTCCACGCTGCTTTTCGAATGAGCATGCGGGCGGCGTCAATTTCCGTGGACATGTCCGCGAGCATGAATTGGATGGTTTGAAATTGAGAAATGGGGTGGCCGAAGGCCAGGCGCTCCTGGGAATATTTCAGCGCTGCTTCGAATGCGCCTTGGGCGATACCGGTTGCCTGCGCGGCAATGCCAATGCGCCCGCCGTCGAGCGTCGAGAGAGCTACTTTGTAGCCTTCGCCCTCGTTGCCAATGCGATTCGCGGCCGGAACGACGCAATCGCTAAAAACAAGCTCGCTGCACGCCGTTGCGCTGATGCCTAACTTTTTTTCCTCTTTCCCTACTTTGAATCCAGGCGTGCCTTTTTCCACGACCAACGCTGTAATGCCTTTCTCGCCCTTGGCGGGATCGGTGTTCACGTACACGATCGCGGCATCCGCCGCGCCGCCATTGGTGATCCAGGCTTTCGTGCCGTCGAGCACGTAGGCGTCGCCCTTCTTGACGGCTTTCGTTTGCAGCGCGGCGGCGTTCGAACCGGCTTGCGGCTCGGTCAGCGCGTAGCAGCCGATCTTTTCCCCTCGCGCGTAGGGCAGCAGGAATTTCTTTTTCTGCTCGTCGGTTCCGTAGCGATGGATGGGATCGCAATAGAGCGAATTCTGCACAGAGAGAATCACGCCGGTGGAGGCGCAGCAACGCGAGATTTCTTCGATCACGATGCTGTAGGCGATGTGGTCGAAGCCCGCTCCGCCCTCGGATTCCGGGAACGACACTCCCGTGAGACCGAGTTCGGCCGCTTTCTTGAAAAGCGCGCGCGGAAAATGGCCCGTCTCGTCGAGTTCCTTGGCCAGCGGACGGACTTCGGATTCCGCGAACTCGCGCACGCTTTTCTGCAGCAATTGCTGTTCTTCCGTCAGTTCCAGGTCCAATGTCTCTTACTCCGTGCAGACAAACACTTCATTGAATTTTGTATTCTATCCCGGATAACTGGTTTCGCGAATCAGGCCAGCGCCTTGGAGAGACGCTCGTAGGTGGTCTTTAAATCTTCCGGGTGCACGCGTGTTTCGCCCGTGACGGTCATGAAATTCGAATCACCGAACCAGCGCGGCAACGCATGTAAATGTAAATGGCCAACCACGCCAGCGCCTGCCGCGCGGCCCAGGTTCATTCCCAAGTTCATGCCATCGGGCTTATAATTGGCGCGCAAGGCGGTCTCCACGCGTTGCGCGAGCCGCATCATTTCGTCAAGCGTTCCGATTTCGCACAAATTCAATTCCGCGACGTGCGCATACGGCACGATCATGACGTGCCCGGAGGTGTAGGGGAAGCGATTGAGGATGACAAACGTTTTCGCACCGCGATGGATGATCAGCGTCTCAGCGTCATTGTTCCGCGCCACGGCTTCGCAAAAAATACATTCCGGCTGATTCCCGCTTGCAGCATCTTTCATGTACTGGTAGCGCCAGGGAGTCCAGATATAGTCCATCGCACCGCTTCCTTTTTCCAGAGAGTTGCGGGCACAGCATAACGCAGAATGGGCCAGCGAGTACCACGCGAGCGCTGATTGGGGCACTGCGTAGTCGTAGGAATATTTCCAGATTTCTGATGTGAAGGGAAACTTTTCGAACGGGGATTCTTTCGGCCGGCGGGTGTGCGTCTACTCGCCGCCCGCAGGCGCTGCCTGGGCTTCGGAACCATTCACAAAATCTTTCAACTCTTTGCTGGGCTTGAAGAAGGGGATTTTCTTGGCCGGCACTTCCACTTTCGCTCCCGTTTTCGGATTACGGCCGATTCGTCCGCGGCGTTCGCGCGTGCGGAAGCTGCCGAATCCGCGAATCTCGATCTTCTGGCCCTTTTGCAAGGAGCCGATGATGCTATCGAAAATCGTTTCGACGATGGTCTCCGACTCCTTGCGGGGAAGTTCTGTGATGCGCAGAACTTCCTCGATCAGGTCGGCCTTCGTGAGTGTGGGTTGCTTGGTCATCGTCGCTATGCCTCGTTGCGCACTCTGGATTAAAGACAGTCTCCGCACGTCCGCCGTTTTACGGCCGCCAGAAGCATTTGCCACTTAGCGTTTGCCCTAAACAGTGGAACCAAACGGCTTAGAGGGGGCTGGCCCTCGCCGGAGTGCCCCCTTCCTATCACTAAAATGACCCGCAGGTAAATGAAATTATGACGGCCAGTCCCCGGGGGCCGGCTTCGCGTCAACTAACGCGCCGACAGCTTGGACTTCAGCGCGTCCCCAATCGTCGCTGTCGACGAGGTCTTCGTCGTCGAACGATACTGTTCGATCTCCTTGCGCTCGATCTGCTTGACCGCCGCGCGGTAACTCAGGCCGATGCGCCGCGTTTCCGGGCTGATCTTGATGATCTTGAAGTCGTATTCCTTGCCCGGCTCGAGCGGCCCCGCGCTCTTCAGAGGACCAGTCGTCGGGCGGAAAGCGGAATGCCCTTCGTCGCGCCGCTTGCGCTCTTCGATCTCCGTATTGTGGCAGAGCGCTTCGATGTTATCGCCCAGTTCGACGAACGCGCCAAACGTGGCGATGCGCGAAACCTTGCCCTTCACGATTTGCCCGACCTTGTGCTGCTTGAACCAGTCGCCCCAGATGTCGTTGACCTGCTTGATGCCCAGCGACACCCGGCGGTTCTCCGGATCGATCTTCAGCACTTTGGCGGTGACGTCTTCGCCCTTCTTGAACACCTCATGCGGATTCTTGATGCGCTCCGTCCAGCTCACATCGCTGACGTGCACGAGGCCGTCGAAGCCGTCTTCGATTTCGATGAACGCCCCAAACTCCGCGATGTTCCGCACCTTACCAGTGACGACCATGCCCACGGGATATTTTTCGGCAATTAACAGCCAGGGATCCGCCTGCGCTTGCTTGATGCCCAGGGAAACGCGCCGGTCGCTCGGCTTGATGTCCAGGACCACCACGTCCACTTCATCGCCGACTTTGGCGACTTTCGATGGATGCTGGATTTTCTTGTTCCAGCTCATTTCGGAAACGTGCACCAGGCCTTCGATGCCCTGTTCCAGCTCCACGAACACGCCGTAGTCCACCACCCCGACGATCTTGCCCTTCACTTTGCCGCCGGCGGGATATTTCTCCGCCGCGCCTACCCAGGGATCAGCCATCAGTTGCTTCATCCCCAGCGAGACGCGCTGCTTTTCCTTGTCAAACTTCAGGATGATGACGTCGACTTCCTGCTCCGGCTTCACCACATCGGATGGATGCTTCACGCGGCCCCAGCTCAGGTCCGTCAAGTGCAGCAAGCCGTCGATGCCGCCGAGGTCCACGAACGCGCCGTACTCCGTCACGTTCTTTACGTGGCCGTGCACCACCTGGCCTTCGCTCAGCGTTTCCATCAACTGCGCGCGCTTGGCGTGCAGCTCTTCCTCGAGCAGTGCGCGGCGGCTAACTACCACGTTGCCGCGGCGGCGGTTCAGCTTGGTAATGCGCACCTGGATTTCCGTGCCCGTCAAATCGTCCAGATTCTGCACCGGCCGCAAGTCGTATTGCGAACCCGGCAGGAACGCGCGCACGCCGATATCCACGACGATGCCGCCCTTGATGCGGTCCACCACTTTGCCGGTAATCGTTTCTTTCGCCTTGAAGGCGGCTTCAATTTTTTCCCACGTGCGGCGGCGCAGCACTTTCAAGTACGACAGGATCGTGAAGCCGTCCTTGTGCTCCCCGGTGCGTTGCACTTCGATGGTGCTGTTGGGCTCGGGCCGCGGAATCTCCGTGTCCGTGAATTCCGCCGCGGGGATCAGGCCTTCCGTCTTTCCGCCCAGGTCCACCACCACGCCATGTTCCGTGTACGCGACAACCTTGACCTCAATCACTTCGTGCGACGCAGCCGCTTCCTGCTTCTCGTCGTACTCCTGCAGCAGCTTGCTCATTTCCTCCGAGCCGGCCGCTTCTTCATCGGCGGCAGCCGTTTCGGCATCCGCTGAGTGCGTCTCCTGCTTGGCCTCCGCCGCGGCATGTGCCGTTTCGGCATCGGTGGACGCACCGGTCTGCTCCGGCGTCCCCGTGGCAGCCCGTTCCGTGGCTGCGGGAGGAGCCGTTTGCTCGCTCGCACTTTCTACTGTGGAATTTGTCTCGGTGTGCGCGCTGTTTGGAGCGGATTCAGCTTCGGGTGCTGGCGCGGCGGCTGCCGCATTGGTCAGATTATCGTGGTCAAAAGACATGGTTGTTGGCCTCCGGAAGATACTTCGTTTTGGGTAGCCGCTATGCGGCCCCCGTGTTCACGTGTTCAGTCGAAAAAGTTCCTTGCTGCTTCCCGATCGGGGTTAATGCAAGGAAGTCAACCGTTCTGGGCTGGCCCCACAATAAGACCGTTGTACGGTCACGTCGCGGAATCAGCTTACTATCGGTCGCTTAGGGACAAAGATGCTGCGGTCCTCGAAAACGCTGCAACACTGCAAGGATACTCGCCGCCTCGCGCTCGTGTCAATCAATCCGCGAGCTGCAAACCTGCCTCAATCTTTCAGTTCTTTCAACAATTTGCGTGCCCGTGCCTTCATCGCCGCCGTGCCCGTTCGCAGGCTTTCTTCGCAGGTCTTCCTTGCCAGCTCTCGCAGGCTCGGATCTTGCCGGGAGAGTCCAGCCAACCCCTGCAGAGCGAAGGTCTTTACGATTGAACTGCGATCTTCAAGGTAACGTTGCAAGGCTGCCGCGGCACGTTGTATCTCTGGTCTGCTCAGTGTTAGTCGCGGCACCATGAGCGCCAAGTGCCAGCGCAACTCAATCTGCTCGGCTTCCGCCAGCAGTCCCAGTAATTCCTGTTTGTGTGGATTCAACAGCTCCGGTCGAGTTAGGGTTACTTTCTCGGCTGCATCCGCCGCCCGCATCCGGGCTAGGGGGTCTTCATCCCAAAGGCACTCGACGAGTTCCGTGAAACGCTTTGGCTCCGCAAGAACGAATTTCGCGATTTGGTTGGCTCTTCCAATCGATCGCCGGTCTCCGCCTCTGAGCATCGCGGCTAAGGTTTCTCGGCGCATTCCTGGTCTTCAGCGAAAACGAGAATCTTTGTAGGCGCCACTCTTTTGCCCGCCTGCCGCAAGGGCCGGCGCTTATTGCGGAGCACCAGAGAGTCCCTTTGGGGCGGCAGCCAATCTCAGGTTCCGCAGTTCGAGCTTCACTATCGGCTGCGGCCATGTTTCGACTCCCATCAAGTTGGGCAAAACTGGAGCGAGGCTGGTTTTGACCGGTTCCTTGTATCCGGGAAGCAGCATCCCGGCTTCCATAATGAGCATTTTGTCCAAATGGCTCTGGATCGTCAGCATCATCATGGAATGCTTGCCAAGCTTCTGCACTTCAAACTTGAATTTCAAGTCGGCCTTCTGGAGGTCCGGCTGATAGGAGATTTCGACGATCTCCTCCGCTTCGCGCCTTATGTTTATGCCGAACTCCTCTCCCGGAAATATGTAAATTATCTTCTCGGACACGTAGGGTGTCTTGTCGAACTTCTGTTCAACCTTGTGCTTGTCATCGAATTGAAATTTCACCTCGAACGGATCCCGGAAAGTTTCCGCTGGTGTCCACGCTGGCGTTGGTGTTTGCGCCCAGAGGCTGGGAGTCGATACCTGCAGGCAAAATAAGATGGCAGTCGCGAGATTCTTCCTCGTCATCGGCAGTCCTCCTCGAAAGTAAGTATCACGCCCGCGCGTGGCCCGCTTGAGTCTTTTCGCGGCGAAAATCGGGGGCAGAGACTTCCACGGTGCGGCACATTTCATACAATCGTGATCGCATGCGCGTGCCAATGCGCTGTTCGAGTGCATCTTCGCGCACCGGTGCCATCAACTTGCCGCCTGGAAGACGCGTCGCTTCGCCTTCTGTGGCGGGGTTGTCGAGGTAATTCGTGGTGATGATGGTCGTGCGATTCTCGTTGTAGCGCGCGTTCAAGACGATTCCTACGATGTCGCGCACCCAATCCGACGGCTTGCTCGCCCCAAGATCGTCCAGCACCAGAATCTCCACCGTTCGAATCGGCTCCAGGATTTTCATTTCCGTCGATTCGCTGGCTGGATTGTAGCTGGCCTGAATTTCCTTCAGCAGCTCGCGGTAATCGCAAAACAATCCCGCATGTCCGCGATGAATCAGTTCCTTCAACGCCGCCACCGCCAGATGCGTTTTCCCCACGCCCGAAGGTCCCATGAATAGCAATCCCTTTTCGGACGAACCGGGATAATCGCGCACAAACGCTTGCGTAAAAAGCTTTGCTTGTTTCAGCGAATGCGCGTGCTGCGGCATCCACGTCTTCCCATCGGTCAGGTCGGTAACGTAACTCTCAAAATCGCAATGCTCATAGCGCTTCGGGATCCGCGCCCGATCCATCACCAGGGACGCACGCTTCTCCATCCCGCAATCGCACGCTACCGCCGCGCTACCAGCGCCGTCCGCGCGCGGCACCAGCTTCCATCCCGTTCCCCGACAAAGCGTGCAGTTTTCGAGCGCCATAATGTGTTCGTCTGTGTAGAGGCCGGGCTTCAGCCCGGCGCTAGTTCCTAGGACGCTCACAGCATACGAGCGCCAACCGCACACGGCAAGGTGTCAACATTGGGAAAACTGTGGAAGGAACTAACGATTCTTCTCTTTGAACTGTTCGCTGAAACCTGACCACTGACAACTATCGAATCAGCTTAGGCGCCGCCCGCACAATCGCGTGCCCCGGCGTTTTCTCCCGCGTATAGGACGCCGCCACGCGCGACAATTCCTGCTGCACCACTTGTGCGAACTCCCCCATCTGCCGCTCCATCTCAATCATCTTCTCGCGCATGTTCAAAATAATCTCAATGCCCGCCAGGTTCACGCCCATATCCCGCGCCAGCGTCAAAATCACGTCCAGCCGCTCGAGATCCGAATCCGTATACAGTCGCGTGTTTCCCTGCGAACGCGACGGCTTCAGCAGCCCCACACGTTCATACAGCCGCAGCGTCTGCGGATGCAGCTTGTACAGCTCCGCCACCGCGCTGATCATGTAGCCCGCCTTGGCCCGTTTTTTCGCTCGTGGCGGCATCTTCAGATTTCCTACACTCCCGCTTTGCTGAACAAATCCTTCCGCGGATCCCCCGGCGCGACGCTTTCCAGTTCCTTCATCAAATTGCGCACACGCTCGTCCGTCGGCGGCGGCACGACCACTTGAATCTCCACATACTGGTCGCCCCGCGCGCCATTCCGTGCGCTGGGCACGCCTTTTTCCTTCAGTCGCAGCGTCTTCCCGCTGTTCGTACCCGGCGGGATTCGAACCAGCGACCGCCCGTCCATCGTGGGCACTTCAATCTTTGCCCCCAGAGTCGCTTCGCTCACCGTAATCGGAATCTTGGTGTACAAATCATTGCCGCGCCGTTCGAAAAATTCATGCGGCTTCACTACCACGCGCAAATACAAATCGCCTGCCGGCGCGCCCATCGTCCCCGAATTTCCCTTGCCCGGAACCCGCACCCTCCCGCCATTCGCCACGCCCGCCGGAATTCGCACATCAATCGTTTCCGACCGCCGCACGCGCCCGTCGCCGTGGCAGGTCTTGCAAAGTGTCCGCAGCTTGCCGGTCCCACCGCACCGCGTGCACGGTACGTTGAATTTCATCTTGCCCGCGGTCTGCTGAATCGTGCCCGTTCCCCCGCACGCGGTGCAGGTCTGCGGCGAACCCACCGCGCCGGTGCCATGGCATGTCTCGCAAGTATCCATCCGCGTGATGGAAAGCTTTTTCACCGCGCCGCGTACGGCGTCCCAGAAACCGATCTCCAGCTGGTATTCCAGGTCGCCGCCGGGTTCTTGTTCCGGCTCCATCGCGGCGCCGCCCCGCCCGCCGCTGAAAAATTGGCTGAAGAGATCGCGGAAGCTCGATCCCCCGCCCGCTGCTCCGGAACCGCCGCCAAAATCGAATCCGTTAAAATCGAAGTTGACGTCCTGCTCGTCGCCGTGGCCGCCTGCACCACCAGGCCCGCCCGGCGGAAGATTGTCGCTGTAAAAGCCATACTGGTCGTACATCTGCCGCTTCTTGGTATCGGAGAGTACGTCGTAGGCTTCCTGCAGTTGCTTGAATTTTTCTTCCGCGGATTTGTCGCCCGGATTCAAGTCCGGGTGATATCTCCGTGCCAGCTTGCGAAACGCCGTACGAATATCCTTGGCGGTCGCCTTTCGCGGCACTCCCAGCAGTTCGTAATAATCCTGTTTAGCTGTCGTCGGCATCTTTTGAAAAACTCGTGACTAGTGACTAGTGAACCTTCGGCCTTGCTCGGCGTCAAAATTCTGTAGGGGCACCTTATTCAGTGTCCCGTTTATCCCTATCGAAGCGACGTAAACTGGTGACTGACTGGCGTTTTCGACCAGTCACCAGTCACGAGTCACCAGTCACTTTCAGTTCGGACGCTTCGACTCATCCACGTCCACATACTCCGCGTCGATCACGTCGCCAGGCTTCTTCTCCTGCGCACCGCTCGGCCCGGCTGACGAATTTCCGCCCGCCGCCGCCCCAGCGCCAGCAGCTGCACCCGCCTGCCCAGCGGCACCTGCCGCCTGGGCCGACTTGTACAGCTCCTCAGCGATCTTGTGCAGCGAACGCTCAACGTTTTCCTTCGCCGCCCGGAGCCGCGGAACGCCGCCTTCATTCACGGCCTTCTTCGCGTCTTCAATGGCCTCTTCGGCCGTCTTTACGTCCGCCGCCGCGATCTTCTCGCGGTTCTCGCGCAGCATCTTTTCGGCCTGATACACGATGCCGTCCAGGCTGTTGCGTGCTTCGACCTCTTCCATCCGGCGGCGATCGTCTTCCGAGTGCGCTTCCGCCTCCGTCCGCATCTTCTCGGCCTCTTCCTTGCTCAGGCCGCTCGAAGCAGTGATGGTGATCTTCTGCTCCTTGTTCGTGGCTTTGTCCTTCGCGCTCACGTTCAAGATGCCATTGGCATCGATGTCAAACGTGACTTCGATCTGCGGCGTGCCACGCGGAGCCGGCGGAATCCCGTCCAGCTTGAACGTGCCGAGCGATCGGTTGTCCTTAGCGAACTTCCGCTCGCCCTGCATGACATGGATTTCCACGCCCGGCTGGTTGTCCGCCGCGGTCGAGTACGTCTCCACCTTGCGCGTGGGAATCGTCGTATTGCGCGGGATCTGCACGGTCATCACCCCGCCAAGCGTTTCCACGCCTAGCGAAAGCGGCGTCACGTCCAGCAACAGAATGTCCTTCACGTCTCCGGCCAGCACCGCGCCCTGAATGGCCGCGCCCACGGCCACGACTTCATCGGGGTTCACGCCCTTGTGAGGTTCTTTCCCGCCGAAGAAGTTGCGCACCAGTTGCTGCACCTTCGGAATTCGCGTCGACCCGCCAACCAGCACTACTTCCTGGATGTCGTTGGGCGACATCTTCGCGTCTTCCAGCGCCTGCTTCACCGGCTTCATCGAGCGCTCCAGCAGATCATTCATCATCTGCTCGAGTCGCGTGCGCGTGAGCTTCTCTTCCATGTGGATCGGACCGTTTGCACCCGCGGTGATGAACGGCAGGTTGACTTCTGTCTCCATCATCTGCGAAAGCTCGATCTTGGCCTTTTCCGCCGCGTCCTTCAGCCGCTGCAGCGCCATCTTGTCCTTGCTCAAGTCAATGTTGTTCTTGGTCTTGAACTCGGTGATAAGCCAGTCCACGATCTTTTGGTCGACGTCGTCGCCGCCCAGGTGCGTGTCGCCGTTGGTGGACTTCACTTCCACGACCCCCGCGCCGACTTCCAGCACGGAGATGTCGAAAGTGCCGCCGCCCAGGTCGTACACGGCGATGGTCTCGTCGGTCTTCTTATCCAACCCGTATGCCAGGGCCGCCGCTGTCGGCTCGTTGATGATGCGCACTACTTCCAGGCCGGCGATTTCGCCCGCCTGCTTGGTAGCCTGCCGCTGTGCGTCATTAAAATACGCGGGCACGGTGATTACCGCCTTCGCGACCTTCTCACCAAGGAAATCTTCCGCGGCTGCTTTCAGCTTGCCGAGAATCATCGCGGAGAGCTCCGGTGGGCTGTACGACTTGCCCGAAATCTCCACGCGCGCGTCTTGATGCGGCCCGGCCACCACTTTATAGGGCACGCGCCGTGTCTCTTCACCCACTTCGTCGAAGCGTCGGCCCATGAACCGCTTGATCGAATACACCGTGTTCTCGGGATTCGTTACCGCTTGCCGCTTCGCCACTTGCCCGACCAGCCGCTCGCCAGTCTTGGTGATCGCCACCACTGACGGAGTCGTCCGCGCTCCCTCCTGGTTGGGGATTACTACCGGCTCGCCGCCTTGCATCACGGCCACTACCGAGTTCGTCGTTCCCAAGTCAATTCCAATAATCTTGCTCATTGCTGCCATTCCTCCTGAAACCTTTGGCCTTGTCTATTCGCCAGTGACTCTCTGAAATCTAGGCGAATCCAGCTCAGTTCTCGCGTTCCAAGCCCAGCTCGAAGGGGAGTATACATGTTGAGTGTATGTTTGTCAAGTTGTTTGATAGCATCTGTAAAACGTTCATTTTCCTAGCTTTGCAACCACTCTTGTCCCCTCCATGCCCTCCTCTGAAAACTCAACTTGACTTCTGATAATTCTTCGTGTATAAAACTTTCTAGATACTGTGGCGGTGCGAGCCTACGGCTTTCCCCCAGCCGCTCGCGGCCGTCGAGTGCGATTTGCGGCTATCGAGCCCTCCGCGAAGCAACTCCTTTAAAATCAACACTTACAGGAGAGCCGTGGCTCCGAGCCCAAAATTTTGCCTGTAACCTGCTTAGAATCAACACTTCTGTAAGTGTTGATTCTAAAACAACTTAAAGCCCCTTTAGAATCAACACTTAGGAAAAAAGTGGGGGTGGGGTGGCAGTTATGGTTAACTAAAATTCCCCCGCACAACGATTCTCCTTGCCCTCGCAACCAATTTGGAAGAGCTGCAGAACCAGCTCCCCTTGGCGCTTAGATGAATTTCCCAGCATGTCGACTCTTTTATTCCTGCCGTTTCGAGGTAGAATTCTCTTTCGTCGCTTTCAGGAGCAAACCGTTCCAATCACTTCGGAGGTTCGCGTGAACCGTCGGCGCATTCTGGCAGGGATTCTCAGCGGTGGCTTGCTTGTCTTACTGGCGCTTTTCCTGCCTTCCTTACACAAGACTCCTGAGCCCACTCAGACGTCAGCGCCAAAGGTGGCACAAGCGCCGTCCGAGCTGGTTAAATCACCAGCCGAATCGGAGCCCCCTGTCATTCCTGCGCCTGTTGTGGAGGCTAAAGCTGCTCCCCTTCCGCCAGCGCCGCAGTCCTCTGCGGGGCTCCCCGACATTGATCCGCACAAAGCTTTTGGCTCCAAGACCGCTCCTGTGACGATGGAAGTCTTCAGTGATTACCAATGCCCGGCTTGCAAGACGCTTTTCACCACCACGAATCGCCGCCTCATGGACGATTACGTGAGCACTGGCAAGGTCTTTCTCATCCACCGCGATTTTCCGCTACCCATGCATGCCTACTCCCGAATAGCCGCGCGTTACGCGCGAGCCGCGGCGCAACTGGGCAAAGTGGAGCTCGTGGAACAAACCCTTTTTCAGAACCAGGAAAAGTGGGAGCAGAGTGGCGACGTGGACGGCACAGTCGCTGCGGTCCTTTCCGCCGCGGAAATGGCTAAGGTTCGTGCGCTGGTCAAGGGTGGCACACTCGATCCCATGATCGACAAGGATTCCGCGCTCGGCCAGACCTACCGCGTCAACCAGACGCCCACCACCGTTTTTCATTGCAAAGGCCAGACCTACCCCTATTCCGGCGTCATGACCTATGACGTTCTCAAGACTTTTCTTGAGCAGCTTCTCAGCCAGAAATAACCTTGGCCTCTCCATCGGGAAAAATCAAGAATCCATGATGCAATCCAGCCCACTCAACATACGCCGCGCGATCATCTGGATCGGCCGCCTGGTCCTCGGCGGAATCTTTGTCTACGCGGGATTCTCGAAACTCTTGATGCCCAATACGCATCTTTGGCCAATGTTCGTTCTGAAATTCTCGATCACCATGAATATTTCGAGCTTCGCGCAGCAGGTCGAATCCTACAAATTGATTTCGCCCGAGGCGTCGCAACTGGTGGCGCATACTTTGCCGTTCGTGGAAATCGTGCTGGGCCTGCTGCTGCTGATTGGCTGGCGCTTGCGCATCTGGGCCACCGCTATCACGGCGATTATGGTGGGGTTCCTCGCGGTTGTCACTCGCGCGTATCTTCTGCACATGGACATCAATTGCGGCTGCTTCGGCACTCCGGAAAAACTCACCGGCATGACCATTGTCCGCGACGGCGCGTTGGTCGCACTCGCCCTGCTCATGACCATTTTCGCTTTCCTCGAAGCGCGCCAGCCGCATCCCTGGGCTGCCCCGGAGAAGGCGTGAGCTGTACTTGATCCAATGAAAACTCTTGCTGAATACCTCGAACTGGCCGCCGTGGCCCACGGTCACCTCTGCGCCGGTCAGGTCCTCGGTGTCCGTCTGGCGATGCTCGGCCTGCGCGAACTTGGCATCGAGGATCCCATCGCCGAGCGCAAGCGCATTGTCACTTACGTCGAAATCGATCGGTGCGTCACCGACGCCGTCGCGCTGGTGGCCAACTGCCGGCTGGGGAAGCGCGCACTGAAGTTCCGCGACTGGGGCAAAGTTGCCGCCACATTTGTCGATCTCCAAACCGGCCGCGCCGTGCGTATCGCCGCCAAGGAATCTTCCAAGCAAGCCGCCCGCGAAATGTTTCCCGAACTCGGCAAGGACGCCGGCCAGCAAAAAGCCTACGCGCAGCTCTCCGACGAAATCCTGTTCGACAAGCAATGGGTGAAAGTCGAAGTTTTGCCCGAAGATTTGCCGGGCTTCAAAGGCCCGCGAGTGGTCTGCGCCCAATGCGGCGAAGGCATCAATTTCAAGCGCGAAGTCGTGATGGACGGCCGCACCCTCTGCCGCGCCTGTTGTGGAGAAAAATATTACGAAACACTTTCATGACACTCGCAGGCCAAGTATTCGACTTCTGCGATAAAGTATTTATTCGATGCTGAGTCTGCCACCCATTACGCTGCGGCTGCGCGGCTGGAAACTGATAGACCGCGTGGCGCTGGCGTTCTTGTTGCTCTGCGCGATTGCGCTGGGCGCGGGCTGCGGATTGCTGTTTGTGTACGCCAGCGACTTGCCGGAAATTCGCGCGCTGGAAACGTACCGCCCCGATGTGGTCACGGAAGTCTACGCGGACGATGGCCAGCTGGCCGGCAGCTTCGCCTTGCAGCGCCGCATCCTGATGACGTACGAGCAGTGTCCGAAAGTGCTTTACAGCGCGGTCACCGCTATCGAGGACCAGCACTTCGAAGAGCATTGGGGCATCGATTTTCCGCGCATGTTCATGGCCGCGGTTCGCAATGTCGTCAAGGGCCGCATCACCGGCGGCGCCAGCACGATTAGCATGCAACTGGCTGGAAATCTTTTCCTCGATCGGAGCGACCGGAGCTTCCGCCGCAAAATGCAGGAAATTCTGCTGGCGCTACAAATCGAGCGCCGCTACACGAAACCGCAAATTTTTACAATGTATGCCAACCAGGTGTACTTGGCGCACGGCAACTATGGTTTTGCCGCGGCTTCACAATTCTATTTTGGCAAGCCGGTCACTGATTTGAAACTTCAGGAAGCCACGCTGCTCGCGGGCATGGTCAACGGCCCGAAGTTTTCACCGCTCACCAATCCCGAACTCGCACTCAACCGCCGAAATCTGGTGATCCACCGCATGGAAGAAGAAGGCAAGATCACGCCTACGGATGAAACCACCACGAGAAAAACGCCGCTGGGTCTGCACGTCCAGTATCCGCGCAACGACCTCGCGCCATACTTTTTCGAGGAGATTCGCAAGTATCTGGAATCCACCTACGGCACGGAAGCCGTGCACGAACGCGGGCTGCGGGTGTACACCACACTGAACATCCACATGCAGCGCATCGCCAACCAATCTCTCCGCGATGGTTTGCATGCTTACGAGCGCCGACACGGATGGAAAGGAAATCTTCCCAACGTACTGCGCGACAATCTTGGCAAGCTCGAAACCTACGAAGACGACGACTGGCGCCATGCCATCGAGAAGGGAAGCTACGTTACTGGGCTCGTCTTAACCGTGAGCGATAGAGACGCAGTCATCAAGATCGGACCGTACCGCGGAATTCTTTCGCCCAACGATTTCGCCTGGACCGGCAGAAAAAAGCCTGCCGATCTCGTGAAATCAGGCGACCTGGCGCAATTCTCGATTCAGGAATTGCGCGACAATACCGTGCGCCTGCAGCTCGAACAGCAGCCCGGGCCACAAGGCGCGCTACTCGCCATCGACAACTCCACCGGCGAAATCAAGGCCATGATCGGCGGTTACAGCTTCGAGGATTCCAAATTCAACCGCGCCACTCAGGCGCTCCGCCAGGTGGGCAGCTCGTTCAAAGTTTACGTGTATGCGGACGCGCTGGAAAAAGGATCGACGCCCTTCGATACGATTGTGGACACGCCTTTCACCACCATCAGCGGTGGCCAGCCCTACTCGCCGCGCAATTACGACGAAAAATTTGAAGGCACCATCACGCTGCGCCGCGCATTGGCTGGTTCACGAAATGTTCCCGCCGTAAAGCTGGCGGAAAAAATCGGCATCAATACGGTCGTGGACATGGCGAAACGTTTCGGGATCACCACGCCGCTTCCGCCGTACCTGCCGCTGGCCCTGGGCGCCGCGGACATGAAGTTGATCGAGCACGTTTCCGCCTTTACGGTTTTTCCAAACGATGGTATCCGCATCGATCCGCACATGATCCGCCGCGTCACTAGCTACGATGGCGCGCTGCTGGAAGAGGCGCATCCCGAAGTGCATGACGTTCTTTCTCCCGACGTGGCGCGCACCATGACCGCGATGCTCGAGGAAGTCATTCAATTCGGAACCGGCATTCAAGCCCGAGCACTGGGCCGCCCTGCCGCCGGCAAGACCGGAACGACTCAGGATTACACCGATGCCTGGTTTGTAGGCTACACGCCGCAGATCACCTCCGGCGTGTGGGTAGGCTTCGACGACAAGCAGATTTCACTCGGAAAAAAAGAAACCGGCGCGCGCGCTGCGCTGCCTATCTGGCTTGAATTCATGCAGGGAGCTGCGGCTGGGACGCCGGCGATGGACTTCCAGAATGTCGTCACACTGGAGCAGCAGGCCAGCGAGCATCACCTGAATGTAGACACGCCAGACACCGCTCCCACCGAAGACGAACCTGCGGCCCCCAAAGAAAAACCGCCGGCCGCGCCGCCGCCCACCAAAACTGGGGCGGCAACATCGGCCGGCGTTGCACCGCGTCATTGACGAATTAGAACGCGCGGCGCGTTACCCGCTCTGAGAGAAACTACATTTTTTGAACAACGACGTTGAGCGCGGAACTCTGCACCGCGCCGATATTCACTTGCGCCGGGTTCATGCCGATGCTGAATTGCCAGATGACATGTCCCGCGGTATCGGCCAGGCTAAGCGCGACCTGAAACTGCGCGCTGATCCCCATCGCGCTGGGATTCGCAAAGATCACGCACTGCGCCTGGCCATTGTTGAGTGGAGAAGTACCCTGGAACGACACCAGGGAAGAACTTACGGTGTAGGCGAGAGTCCCCGCGACCGGAGTGCCGTCCGGATATTTGAAATTCAACACCAGAGACGGCCCGGACACTCCCGGGAGAATTTCGATGGCGTTGATTTTGGCGTTGTCAACCACATTGTCAAATTCGATGTTTAGGATTCCATTGGTGACGGTCGCGTCCACGCCTTTAACGAGAGCGGCATCGGCTCCCGCTTCGGCGAAGATGTCGAGATTCTGAAAAAGGACGTTTCCCTGGATTTTGACGTTGAACACCCTGGCGGCGGGCTTAAAGGCCAAGGAATACGTTTCAGCAAAGTAGAGATTGACGTGGTAGATTCCATTGTTTACCGGAAAGTTGTATTTCATGGTGGGGACAGTGGAATCGTTTCTCCGGCCGGTCTGGTATAGCGTGGGGTCGGCAGTGCCGGCGATGGTAGCAGACCTGGGATTAAGCATCCCTCCGCTAAAGTCGTAGTCTGCTTGCCAGACTTGGCCTTTTGAATCGGTGTAAGCCGCCCCGCCACAATTGACGCGAATCGGTTGTTGGGCGAGCACCACTTTTGGAAAAGTAAACGTCACTATGAATGCCAAGACACAAAAAATCTTTCGCACGAATCCTCCTCGGAATCGATCTGCTGATTCTAGTTTTTTCAAGTCAAGCAAGGAGGGCTAGGGGGAGGGATTCCTGCTCGCGCCTTCCACGGCAAAAGTACAGGCTTTGCTTGATGAATACTATTGTTCGTAGGAACGGATTCAGGCCAGCTGTGGAATGCGTCCAAACCCTGTCCAGAGGCGTGTACCAATTTGAACAGCAGACCCTTCCGTCAGGTTTGCTGTTTGCCCACGTCTACAGTTTTTTCCGGAAGGGATCCCAGCCGCGGGGCATGAGTTGCGTCGCGTGGCCCTGCTCATCCACCACCAGCACTTTGCGCGAGGGAGTGATTTTTCCGATCGCGGTGAGGGCCACGCCTAGAAAAGTCTTTGGCAGGAGTTTTGCTTTGCGCGCGGGCACGGTGAACAATAATTCGTAGTCGTCTCCCCCGTGAAGAGCGAGTTGCAGAGGATTAGTGCCGTGTTCTGAAAAGTCATGCGGGATCTGGACTTGGGGGATTTTGCCGCTCTCCAGGAGCGCTCCAACCCCGCTCGCGTGGCATAGGCTGGCCAAGTCACTCGAAAGCCCGTCGGAGAGATCCATCATCGACGTGGCTAGCTTTCTCACGGCCAGCCAGCGTCCGAGTTCCAGACGAGGCTCGGGGTAGAGATGATTGTTCAGAAGGGGACTATTCCTGGAGGCGAGGCCTTTTGCTCGGCGGAGTGATTGTAGTCCGAGCTCGGCCCCACCCAACGCGCCGCTTACATAGATAAGGTCACCTTCGCGCGCCCGCGAGCGCCGAACGGCAAGTCCCGTGGGAAGCTCGCCGACAACAGTCACGTTGATGAGAATTTCGTTTCGTCGAGTCGTGTCTCCACCCACCAGCGCGCACTGGAACTTGCGGGAGGCGCGCCGCAGTCCACCGAGAAACAGCCCGAGCCATCGGCCGGTGTGCGATTCGGGCAAGGCAAGGCTCAAGAGGAAGCAGCGGGGTGCGCCCCCCATGGCGGCTATATCGCTCACCGCCCGGGCTAGGCATTTCCAGCCGACGGCGTCAGGCGGGTGCTTCCTCAGCAAGAAATGGGTTCCCTCCAGGAACCAGTCACAGGTGAGCACCATTTCGTGCCCGGGCTTTGAGCGGAAAAGAGCCGCATCATCGCCAATTCCGAGAGGGACAGAATGCCGGAACTCCCGGCTCTGAAATGATCGAGAGCCTTCCACAATTTTTTGGAGGACGAAACCTTCGTTCTGACGATTCCTTGGCATGGGAACTAAGAGGACTCCAATCTGCAAACGAAGGACAGTATAGCTTGTGAATCTGCGGTGGTCTTTTGAAGTCTATCCGGGACTTGGGGTTGAACTGCGGTCCTGTACGGATGGACAGGGGACAGGTTTGCACAGCCTGACCCTCAATAGTACTAAAAACAGGGTTGACGTCCCCGGCTACAGAATTTAGTATGTCGGAGGTTGCGGACCAAGGCTCACGGTTCAGATATTTGGTTCAAGCCCAAGTTCGAGTCTTGGCGGGCACCAGGGAAATTCGCCCGCAAACGTCAAATAGCAAGGCCTGAGGGGCCCGGAATTCATGAGGGGTAAGAGCTATACATTTTATATCGCGTCGTCGCCAGGTAAGCTGAAGAAGCTTATCGTGCCGGCGTACATACTGCATGGCCTTGCGGTATTGGCGCTTATCGGGGCCATAAGCGTTACGGCGGCGGTGGGGTCGTATTCGCGGATGCTCTGGAAAGTGGGCAACTACAACGCTCTCCGTCACGATCAGGAAACCCTCAAGAAGCAGTATCAACAGCTCCAAAGCACCGTGAACGACACCAACCAGCGCCTGGATTCCCTGCAGTCCCTGGCAACAGAAGTGGCAATGACCTATGGCGTACTGCGTTATCATCCGGCGGCGTTCGACCAAGGCGACAACCCGGTGGACGCACAGGATGCTTTTGACCGTTCGATCGAGCAGTACACATTTTTGAAGCGCAATGCCGCGGTAATTGCGGTCTCCAGCAGCGGACTCCGGTTGTTGTCCCCAATGAGCTTTGCAGACTCGACTTACACGCCATCGATTTGGCCGGTCATGGGGCACATTACCGATAGTTTCGGAGAACGTCTGGATCCTTTCAGCGGAGAAGGCGCTTTCCACACGGGCCTAGACGTGGGGGCCGACTACGGCGCTCCGGTACACGCGACGGCAGATGGAATCATCACCATTGCGGAGAACCATGCGGGCTACGGACGGCTGGTGGTTATCGATCACGGTTTCGGGATCACGACCTGGTACGCGCATCTTTCGGCGTTCTCAGCGGTGGCCGGCGCGCGCGTCAAGCGCGGCGAAGTGATCGGCTACACCGGCATCAGCGGCCGCTCAACGGGGCCGCACGTGCACTACGAAGTTCGAATGAACAACGCGCCGATCAATCCTTGGCGCTATATGAAGTCCACTCCTGCCGGCGACTAATCTCCCATCCCAAAATTGCAGAAGCTATGGGGCCCCAGTGACCTGTGACTCGTGCAGATCCCCGTTAGCGCAGTAGAAACCTCCCAGTGTGTCGCTGCGTAGAGGTCACCGATTTTCTTACGTGCGGCCTTTTCTGGGGGCCGGAGCTTTTTTAGGGAGCGGTTTGCTTGGAGCGGTGTCTGGAACGGCTGGCGGAGCTTTGCGGGCCACTTCGAGAAAACCGGGGGTTAGATCGAGTACGAGCCGGACGGACTTGCTGTCGCCGCGGTCTATTTTGGAGACATCCGCGCTTTTCAGCAATTCCAAGTAAGCGTCGCGCATGGCGGGATCCAGTTGCTGCCTGGTCTTGGCATCGTTCAGGCCGCCTTCTGCCAGGATGAGGACGCCATTCATTACGTCGGTGAGTTGCCGAACCGTAGAGTCAGACAAGCATTCTCCTTCGGCGACTATGCGGAGGCGGTCGTTGTCCGGCTTTCCCGCAATGGTGATCCACTGCAATTGGTCAAGCAGAGTGGAGAGCTGAGGAGAGCGGAGGCCGCCGGGAGCGCGTGCGGCAAGGGTGGAGCCGAGGGCGGCATTCTGCTTGATGACGGCAAACAGCGGCGAGCCTGCCAGCCGTTCGAATCGCGTGCGCCATTCCGCGGCGTTATTGGAACGTTTTTGAGCGTCCAGAATGCTGGCGAGATTCGAATCGGTTGTGAGCGCAATGCGGGTGTTTTGCAAGAACGAGAAGGAAATCTTCTTAGCAGATCCAGCTGTAGGCGCAGAAAAAATCTCGCGCCCATCAGTTTTTACGGCGGTCCCGTCTTTCAATGCGAAAGCGGAAATTTTTGGCCGATCGAATTTTCCTTCCACGACGGCGAACAGGGCGGAGTCTGGACCATGTTTCTCCACGGCAATGGTAATGCGATCAAGGTCGCGCTCATAGTCGAATCCAGTGTCTTTGACAAATTGCGCGTACTCCGCGTCGGCTTGCGGTTTGGGAGTCCAGGCGTAAAGTTGCGCAATGAATGGGGCGTGACGGAGCTCTGCGAAGTCCACGAAAAGAACGGCGCTGGCATCGTCGGGCATCAGTGCCAGTGCTTCTTCGCGGGCCGAGCGAGAAGGCGCGTTCCATTTCCGATATGCGAAAAACGTGGCGATGACTACAAGGATGGCAGCAAGCGCCAGCCAGACGCGTGTCTGTTTTTTCATGGTTTTTGCTTCACGTGCGATGATGTCCTTAATTCGCGATTGTCCCATCGGAACAGGTTTGGAGGCAGCAAAATTCGAGTGGAAAAACCGATTTTTTGGAGAGGTCGTCTGGGCTGTTGAATTCTGGACGCGGCCGCCAAACGGATTCTATTCTAAGATATAGAGAATAAATGGGATAGCTGGTATTCAGGTAGTCACAGGGGGAAGCGATTTTCCACAGAGCTGGCCATCCACGTGCTAGAAATTTGGGAGCACCCTCTTGCAATTCTGATACCTCTTCTGCTATTCTTACCCGGTTTGAGCGGCGCTGGCGTAGCTCAGCTGGTAGAGCATCTGATTTGTAATCAGAGGGTCGGGGGTTCAATTCCCTCCGCCAGCTCCACCAGGAATATTGCAGGGGAGCGAGGGCGGAACGAATTCCGAGAGGAAAAATGAACGGGCTGGTGTCTCTTGACACGAGTCCTTTTTGTGTTTTTACAGGGGATGGCCGCAAGTTGTTGAAGGATTAAGTTCGGGACTCGTAGTTCGCGTCCTAAATGATTTTTCGGGACGGGTGGGTGAGTGGCTAAAACCAGCAGACTGTAAATCTGCCGCTCCTTGCGGGCTACGAAGGTTCG
>Ga0137418_10000609_pt1 | contig 32207 bp, 30 predicted proteins | sample CZODoug3_1_2_16f_FD_122242 | JGI IMG/M metagenome (GOLD analysis project Ga0137418, IMG submission 122242) | Vadose zone soil fungal communities from Angelo Coast Range Reserve, California, USA - CZODoug3_1_2_16fungal (Hybrid Assembly) | ecosystem: Environmental > Terrestrial > Soil > Vadose... | reverse complement strand
TCATGCTCAGCGACGGCATCATGCTCAGCGACGGTATCATGCTCAGCGACGGTATCATGCTCAGCGACGGTATCATGCTCAGCGATGGCATCATGTTGAGCGATGGCATCATGCTCAGCGACGGCATCATGCTCAGCGACGGTATCATGTTGAGCGATGGCATCATGCTCAGTGACTAGAAATTACAAGAAGTCGCCACCAACACGGACTTACTTCACACGGACGAAGCCTTAAGACTTCGTCCGTATTTTTTTGCCCTAATCCAAGTGATGAGTAATTGGGGAGTTCTCACGCAACAAAACGAATGAATCAGCGTTCTCTAAAAGGCGGCTATAAGGAGACCGAATGAAGGTACGAACTTGTTTGATGATAGCAGTCATTGTTGCGCTAGCGTCGGGGTTGTTGGCGGCTAGGAGCGTGCACTACGCTGAACACAGCTCAAATCCACTGAGATTTGATGTTGATACCGACAAAGAGCAGTATCTCGTTGGAGAAGAAGTCCATTTGAACTTCAAGGTCGTCAATCAGTCTGATCGCCAAGTCTCGCTGTATCCGGGTTCCACGGTTTGGGATGGATACATTGATGTGTTCGTAGCCTATCAGGGCGAAGACTTTAGGCGATATCGCGGTCCCATGTGGGGTGTCCGCGATGCAATTTATAAAGAGCCCTTAATTCTCAAACCTGGAGAAGCCTTCGAGTCCGAAGCAGTAATGCTATGCAATCCAGTACTTGAGACGAGTCATCTGAATGACGCCGCGGCGAAGCGTGCACAAAAAAGGGAAAATCTGGTGCAGGGAAACTATGTATTAACGAAACCGGGCTATTACTTTGTTAAAGCTATTCTGCTAGACCCAAAATCGGACAATATCATCGAGTCAAGTCCAGTTCGAAGCTTTGCCGACAGGCCACAAGGTGATGACCTCGATGTTTGGAACAAGATCAAGGACAGGCGGGATTACGCGTTTTTCATTCAGACCGGTAGTGTGGGAAATGTCGGTGACCAACACTCGAAGAAAGTGGCGAACGACCTTCAGGAGATTGTAACCCTTCATCCAACAAATAAGTATGCCGACAAGATACGTAAGAGTCTAAATGAATATCGTGAGGTGGTGAATAAATTCAATAGCGATAAGCAAGAGTAACTCGGAGTAATAATCGCTTGAATTTATTATCAACCTAAATAAGTCGTTACATAACAACTCAGCTCATGCTTTTAATATAGTGTGCGCGAACCCCTACATTTCATTCAACGAATCGTAAGAAGAACGCCGATTCAACGCTAAAACGAGTCCCATCATGAAATAAAAAATCATCACCACTTCCGAATCGCCCCAGTTGTAGTGAACCTGCCCGGAAACAAAGAAGCCTAAAAGACCACCAAACGCGCCGAGCAGAATTCCATGCTCGACCCAGTCAAGCCTGGTTTTGTCTCCCAACGTTCGCCAGATCGTCCGCGCGTAAACAAACAGCAAACCGAGCCAAACAAGGAGCGCGGGTACACCACGCTCCAATGCAATCTGAAGGGGATTCGAATGCATATGGCCCCATGGCAAACGGCCCTTATCAAACATGCCCCATTCCCGCCAGTGGGATTTGATTGAATCCATGCCAATGCCTACCAGCAAATGTCGCGGCTTGCTGACCAGCAGGTGAAAGCCTTCGCGCCAGACCGTTTCACGCCAACTGGTTGATTGATCCTGTTGGTCTATGAATCCAACGTTGCGTTTTTGCTGAAGAACGAACAGCCCGGCCAGAATCAGTGGAATCGCGAGCACTCCGGCAAATAAAACGGCGCGCCGGCTGACGCTCAGAAGCAGAATCAAAGCGGTGGAAACCACAAAAGCCAGCCATGAAGCACGGGTCACTGTCAGCAGTAACGCGCCCACCATTCCCAGCAGCGCCAGCATCAAACCTAATCCCGTCATCGTTCGCTTGCGTGGCAGTGCTAAGAATAAACCTACGGTCAGCGCCAGGATTAGTTGTAACACTTCGGCATAGGTCACGAAGTTTCCGTAAAGACCGGACGCGCGCCAATCTCTCCCTTTGGACCAACTACCGATGCCAAGTTGTTCGGTCGCGCTGTTGCCGGGCAGCAATGTGCCTCGTGCCACCTTGCAAGGGATCACCCACTCATGCCGGTAGGCGGTGACGATCACGACTTTCTTGTCCGGCTTTGATAAATCATTTACCAGTTCCTGCGGGTCGTGCAGCTTCGCTCCATCCACAGTCAGCAACGTGTCGCCATCGCGAATCCCTGCCTTGTAGAGCGGGCTGGCTTCAGAAACGCTGTAAACCTTGACACCCGTTCCCAATAGTCTTTGGGCGCCGGTAAAGATTACGCTGATCATGCAGGCGCCGACGAGCGTGATTGCCAGCAGCCGAATTACACGACGTGAAGGTACGTTTTGAGAAATCAAATAAACTATCGTGAAGAGGCTGGCGGCGCGCAGCTTACCAATGGAAACCATCGGCTCGTACGAGAGAAGTGACGAAAGCCCGGTAAGAATGAAAAAGCCAAACAGAAAGTAATCAACCGGCGTGCGGTAGAGTTTTGGTCGCGGGTAAAACGCAAACCGCAGCAGCCAGAACGCCATGCCCAGCAACCAGGCGGTCTGCGTCGCGGCAATCGACAGCGGAGCGGAAAAAGCAAACAAGAAGAGACAGGATAGAATCGCGCTATCAAGCACTCTCGCGACCTGACTCTTGTCCTGGTTTCCCTGTTTCAACTTAATTCCGGCTAATACCCATCGCCGCGCAGCATAACCATCACTGTGCGCAGAATTATCTTGAGATCAAACAGCAGCGACCAGTTTTCGATGTAGAACAAGTCCAGTTTCACCATCTCCTCAAAAGGCAAGCGGTTTCTGCCCGATACCTGCCACAGTCCCGTCACTCCGGGTTTCATGTCCAGTCGCCTGCGATGGCGCAGCTCGTAAGCTTCTACCTCGTATGGAATCGGCGGGCGTGGACCAACGATGCTCATGTCGCCGCGCAGCACGTTCAGAAGTTGTGGCACTTCATCCAGACTAAAACGGCGCAGCACTCGACCGACGCGCGTGATGCGTGGATCGTCACGCAGTTTGTAAGCTGGTCTTTCAGCGTCGCCGACGTTCGCTTCAGCATGTCCGGCGATGAATTTGCGCTGATACTCGCGATGGATTTCGCTGTCGGCATTCGTGTGCATCGTGCGAAATTTGTAAACCACGAATATGCGGCCATCCATGCCCACGCGTTCTTGCGCATAAGAGATAGGACCTTGGGAATCAAACTTGATCAGGAGCGCGATAAAGAACCAGAAAGGCGACAGCACGGCGAGTGTCAACGATGCGATGAACAAATCAGACAGGCGCTTCGTGCCGCGCGCGAAATCGGAAAGCGGTTCGCGAAACAACCGGATCATCGGCAGTGCGCCGATTTGATCGATTTCAGTTTTGCTGGGCAAACAATTGAACAGACTCGGCGCGATGCGAAACTCGATTCCGTGCCGGCGTCCACAACGCATCATCACATCAAATAAGGTGTCGCCGTCCACATTCGCGTCGGCGATGATCACTTCATTGGCTTTTGAGTCGCGAATCGCATCCGGCAGTCCCGCGAGATCGCTAATCACCGGAACGCCTTCATAGATTGCGGGTACTTCGCGAGGTGAGGCGCCGCCGCTTTCGACAACGCCGATTACGCGATAGCCGAGCGATGGCCGGTCGCGCATCTCCTTAATACAAAATGCTGCTTCCGGGCCGCGTCCAACGACGAGGGTGGGAATCAAATTGATCCCGCGCAGACGAAAAAATGTTTGCGCTGTTCGTAATACGAGGCGCACCAGCTCAAAGCCGGCAAAGGCGAGCAGAAAGTCGAGCACAAAGACGCTGCGCGCATATGAAAATGCCCGGTAGTGGAAACCGCCGCGATAGAGGAATGCCGCGGCAACAATGAGCAGTGATCCGATTGCCGTCGCTTTGAAAACGCGTATGCCGTCGTCAACAAAGGAAAATTCACCGCGCAGCCGGAAGAGATCGTAATACTTTGCGATCAGCAGCCGAATGAGGACGACAAACAGCAACAACGCGCCATAGGGAGCGAAGCGAGCGCTCCAGGCGTAAGCGGCGTTGCCGGACGCAACCAGCAGCGGCGCTCCTTCGCGCCAGTAAAACGCCAAACAAAAAGCCGCGGTCGCGATTACGATATCCGTAACCACCAGCGCAGCCTTAATCAGCGGCAACACCCACTGCGGCGCACGTGCCGAAGCCCGCACCACACTTGCGCCAACCATGGCTTTCGCGACCCGGTCCGCTCTTACCGTAGTTTGTGCCATTCAGAAACTCGCACGCCGATATAAATTGCGTCCTCTGCGAGGATAGGATAACAAAAGTTTAATCTTCGAGTATTAGATTCGCTACCTGTTGCCGTACGCCGGCGCCGGCGCGCGCGGCAGATGTTCTCTTTTTCTCGATCCACAGTTCGCGCACGTCTTTTTCAGTGGCGATTCGTTGCAACCGGCCTTCGTCTACGAGTTGCTGATCTATCGCGGCCCATTCACCCATATAGATTGATGCCGCCGGTACGCCGAGCGCTGCCGCCTCGCGGTTCATTGTGCCACCAGCGCTGACAACCAGATTGCTTCGCGCAATCAGGTTCGAACCATCCAACGGGTGCGCGGGTATGATTATCTTATGGCGCGCGTAATACTGCCGCTGCCACTCGTTTCGTGGCAGCAATACCAACTTCACCCCGGGAATTTCCAACAGCCGATCGATCAATCGATCGAATAATTGATTTTCGAAGCGATGATAAAGCGCTTCGCTGGCCGGCGGCCGAGCGGTGACCAGAATATCGCCGGCCTTGATCCCCAAATTCCGCAGTTCTCCGTCAAAATTCGGATCGGCTGCGAAATTTGCCAGATAAACATCTTCCTTAATGCCATCGTATCTTTTCACTTTCGCAGCGGTGACGCCGAAGCGCGTCAACGCTGCCTCGGGAAAAGCGCGCGGAACGATTACGCGCGAAGCCAGGCGAAAGGCGAGATGGTTTGCGGGCTGATGCTCGTAGTCCATCAGAGTCACCGACCGCAGTGACAACGCCCGCGCCGCGAGAATTTGCGAATAGGAGTTGTGGCTCACTGCCAGATCGATTTGTTTCCCTCGTGCCCAGCGCGCCAGCTTCAGGCCACGCCCCACCAGGTTCCCAGCTTTGCCCGACAGCTTTTCACCACCATGTCCGCCAATCACTTCGGGAGTAAACCCGGCAGCCTCGGCCAGCGGCACAGTTTCGGCAAACCGGCGCGCGGTCACGACTACCTCATGACCGCGCCGCGTGAACTCATTTGCGAGTGGACGGAAGAATGGAACGTGCGGAGAGTTTGCCAGATCGATCCAAATTCGCATTGGCAATCGAAACTGAAGGGTGGGTTTGGAACCAACTATCCAACTTTATTAAATTTCAACAAGCTGCCCTTTTGCGCGCAACGATTTCTCCGCGGCTTCGACGGTGCGCACCAGACGCAAGCCGGCCTGGCCATCCGTTTCCGGCTGTTTCTTGTTTTCGATGCAATCAATAAAATGAAGCGCTTCCGTTTGCAAAGCTTCAGTCGCATCGAGCCGCGGCGCCCACATATCGCCCGACCGATAACTGACGAGCATTTCGTAAACGGCCTCCGGACTCTGCGAAATAGTGACGCCCTTGTCGTAGATCTTCACCTTTTCGCTGGGTTCAAGATCGTCATAAAGAATCATCTTCTCGCTGCCGCCAATAAGAGTGTGCCGCACCTTAACCGGCGTCAGCCAGTTGACGTGAACGTGAGCGATCTGGGGGTTATCGAAGAACAAAGTCATGTAAGCGACGTTTTCAGGTTGACCGGGAATGTGGCTAATGCCTGTCGCCGAAACGGCGGTCGCTTTTGCCGGCAATACATAATCCATGATCGAAAGATCGTGGATCGCAAGATCCCAAATTACATTCACGTCGTGCTGAAACAGCCCGAGATTAACGCGCACCGCGTCGTAGTAATAAATATCGCCTAAGGCATTGGCGGTAATCAGCTCGCGGATTTTTCTGACGGCGGCGGTATAGACGAAGGTGTGGTCCACCATCAGCACGCGCTGGCGTCGGGCAGCCTCTTCGATCAACTGGATGCTCTGTTCTGAGTTTGCGGCTAATGGCTTTTCAACCAGCACATGCTTGTTCGCCTGAAGTGCGGCCATGGCCAGGTCGAAATGCGATGACACCGGTGTAGCGATTACGATTGCATCGAGCGAGGGGTCGTTAAACAGAACGCCCGCATCGTTAACAGTATGAATGGTCGGATAGCGCACGCGTAACTGGGCCAACCGCTCGGTGCGCAGATCGCAAACGGCAACAACTGTTGAAGCTGGCGCTTCCATGAAATTCCGCACCAGGTTTGGACCCCAGTAACCATAGCCAATGACTCCGACTTTTATCATGTGTGTTCCTGCTTAAACTCTTCTGGGCGTTCCCGAACATCGCCGACAACCCGCGCCGGGACGCCCACCACGATTGCATAATCAGGAACGTCACGCGTAACGACCGCGCCGGCGCCAACCAACGAATGCTCCCCGATTGTAATGCCCGCCATGATCGTGACATTACTGCCGATCGCTGCTCGCCTCTTTACGCGCGTTTCGACGACCGTCCAATCAGTCTCGGTCTGCAATGTGCCGTCGGCATTGACTGCGCTGGGGTAAAGATCGTTGCTGAACATCACACCATGGCCGATGAAGACTTCGTCTTCGATGGTTACGCCTTCGCAGATAAACGTATGCGATGAGATTTTGCAACGAGCGCCAATGGAAGCGTTCTTCTGTATCTCGACAAAGGCGCCGATTTTTGTTTCGTCAGCAATAGAACAGCCGTAGAGATTGACGAGTTCCGGCTGAAAGATACGAACGTCGTTTCCGAGAGTTACATCAGAAGCAATGGGCATCTTTCGATTCTCTAAACTCTGGCGACAAATCGACAGCGACATAAAAGAGTCAAGACAGGAGTCTCATGGTTGGGAAGGGTGGCTTGCCCCCGCTTGCCTTGAGTGGCATTCAGCGGGCGGGGGTAAACCGCCCTTCCCAACCATGAGACTTTTCATTCTTGACTCATATAAATTAACAGTTTGAGTTACAAATCACGTTCTTCCAACAAGCGCGCCAACGCGTGAGTGGTCCATGCCTGCGACCAGCGCATGAAGGGCGTTCGAACGGTGTAAAAACGCTTGCGCTGATAATAAAAAAACCCGCTGCTATCGCGCATATTGTTTAGTAGCCAAGCCGCAACCTTTTCCGCCAGCGATAGCGCTCCGCTATCCAAAGGCCGCATTTCCAGGAGCGTCACGATTGCCGCTGCGGCCGTGTGTGTATCGGCGGGATAAAGCGCGTCATCGTAGTATTTCGGCCATCCGTCCGCAAGAAAGAACCGCTCTCGCCAGAATTTGTACCCGCGCTCAAGCGCGTCGCCAAACTCGGCACCGGGACAACTGTTCATAATGCGCGAAAGCGATTGCAACACATAACCGGTGTGAAAGTTGTCTACCCAGGCTTGATTCGCCGCAGCCCCGTACACCCAGGCGCCATCACTGCGCTGTCTTTTTACAACATAGCGCGCGGCGCGCACAGCCAACTCACAAAAATCATTCTCCCCGGTTAACGCGCCGACGCTGGCCAGCGTTTCTGCAGCCAGCAGGCTGGCATTGAAAACGCACGTATGATCAATTGGCGAGTAACTGAAACACACTTCATCTTCTGTCTCGACCGTGCGTTTAAGATCGTAAAGGATAAACTCGCAACTACTGTGCGCGATTTCCAAACACCGCTCATCACGGAATGTGTCGGCTGCTTGAAATAAGGCGCGCGCCGCAAACGCGGTCGGCACAATCATGGGCGTGCCACGGGCCGCAAAGAAGTGACGACTTTGCCAGTCGAAATTGTATCCCCAGGCAGCGCCGCTGTAACCGCTGATTTGTAAACTGATCAACTCTTCTAATAGATCGCGAGCTTCGCTCTCCGCCTCGATTGTCTTTAACCGTCGGCAGTTTGCCAGGGCCGCCAACGCAAACAAAGCTATGCCCTTCGCATTTTTTTCCGCGGGGACGCCGGCAAGGCTGCGCAGGTTTAGCGGCGATCGTTTGATGATTTGCGTCCAAACTAAGCGGGCTGTTTCGGATCTTGCGAAAGGAGTGGCCTGAAAAATTCGGCTGTTGAGAGCGTCGAAGGGATCATGTCCGGCAAAGTCGCGCGCGCGGCACCATTGAAAAAGATCATTAAATGCCTGCTCAATGGAGATATTCATAACTAATTAGCCGCGGATTCACGCGGATGACGCGAATCTGAAAAAGCATAAAACGTTTCAGTTAAAGCCGACATTCGCTTTCGACTGATCTTGCTGTACCTCTTATTTTTTACTCTGCTTCTTCTTTTTAATCTGATCCGCGTTTATCCGGGTTCATCCGCGGCTAATTTCTGCTGGTGACCGAAGTCTCAATTCGCCGCGGCGTTTCAACGAAGCTTTCATGCCACAGCTCAAACATCAACAAAGTCCAAAGCAGCTTACGGTGATTGGCGACTCCGCGTTCATGCTCCTCTTGAAGTTTAGTTACGTAACCGGAATTGAAAACGCCCGCCCGCCGCACGCGTTCCGGCGACAAAAGATCGCGGGCCAGCGGGCGCAGATTTTCTTTTAACCATTTCGCCACTGGTACTCCAAAGCCCTTCTTGCCTCGACGCGGCACAAATGGTGGCACAAGATCCGCGATGGCGCGCTTCAAAATGTATTTCGTCTGGCGGCCGCGCAGTTTGTAATTCGCCGGCAACGACGCTGCATACTCGGCCACACGCGCATCCAGAAAAGGCGCGCGCACCTCAAGCGATACTGCCATGCTCGCGCGATCAACTTTTGTCAGGATGTCTTCAGCGAGATAAAGCCGCGTGTCCAGGCTCTGCATTTGTTCGACAACATTCGACGACTCGCATTCGAGCAACATGCGCCGAGCGTCTCGATAAACGTCGCCATCAGTTTCGTGCAAGACTTCCAAAGTCAACAGCTCTTCCTGCTGCTCAGGAGTAAAAGATCCAAACCAAACGTGATGACGCGCCACGGCATCGTACCTCGCGCCGGTAACAAAGCGCGTCGCTTTGTAGTCAAGCGAAAGGTTCTTTGTTTTGACAGGAAGCAAACCAATCAGCGGTTCGATCATTCCCGATCTCACCAGGCGGGGAATGCGAGCATAGATTTCCGCCCAGCGATGGCCGCTATACATCGGATAACCCGCAAACAACTCGTCGCCGCCGTCGCCACCCAACGCAACGGTCACATGCTTGCGGGTGAAACGCGAAAGCAGATAAGTGGGCACCAGCGAAGGGTCGCTAAACGGTTCGTCCATCCACGAACCAATCTCGCCAACGAGGTTCGCTGCCAGGTTCGCACTCAAACGCTCTTCGTGATGATCGGTGCCGAGAAATTTTGCTACCGCCCTGGCATATTGCGATTCGTCGAAAGAAGATTCGGCAAACGAGATCGAAAACGTCTTCACCGGCTCTGACGACGCCCGCACCGCAAGCGCCGTGATTGCCGATGAATCAACTCCACCTGATAGCAACACGCCCAGTGGCACGTCAGAAACCAGGCGCATGCGAACTGAATCCGCGAGCAGCTCGCGCAAATGTTCAGCCGCATCCGCTTCATTTGGGGCAGGTTGTTTAGTCTGGTAGCTGAGGCGCCAATAGGCTTGAGTTTTTATTTCGCCATCTTCAAGCGTTAGCGTGTGCGCGGCGGGAAGTTTGTTGATGCCCTGGTAAATCGACAGCGGCGCAGGCACATAATCGAAGGAAAGATACTGGCGCAGTGCCTGGAGATTAAGGGAACTTTTAACCGCCGGATGGGCCAGCAGGACTTTTGGTTCCGAGGCGAATAGCAAGGTATTTTCAAAGACACCCCAATAAAGCGGCTTCTCACCAAAACGATCGCGTGCTATCAGCAGCTTCTGGCGCGTTGTGTCCCACAAAGCAAAGGCGAACATGCCGTTGAGGTGTTCCACCATCGCCGCGCCGTGCTCTTCATAAAGATGAGGCAAGACTTCGGTGTCTGACTCGCTGCGAAACGAATGGCCGCGCTGCTCGAGAGCGCGCCGCAGTTCGCGGTAGTTGTAGATTTCGCCATTAAGAATTACCGCGACACTTTTGTCTTCGTTGAATGCGGGTTGATCGCCGGTAATGAGATCGATGATCGCCAGCCGTCGCATTCCCAGCGCGACGCCGGTAGACACAAGCAGACCCTCGCCGTCGGGGCCGCGATGGACCATACGCTCGCACATTGCGTGCAACAGGTCCGCAGCGCCTTCTGCGGGCGGCGTGCATGAATCAAGATTGGCCCAACCGGTTATGCCGCACATAAGGCTACAGTGCTGAGTACTGAGTGCTGAGTACTGAGTAAAAGAAAAAGCATCGCTAGAGGCTTCACCCTCTTTGTACTCAGTACTCAGCACTCAGTACTCAGTACTTCCTACTCATCATCAAACCCAATACGCTCCCGCACTGCATAGATGCGTTTTTCCTGCGACTCGTGGTAAGTGCGCACGAGCATTTCCGCCAGCAGGCCCATCAGGAAAAGTTGAATTCCCAGTACGAGCATCACCATCGCCATTACCGGTAAAGGCGTTTGAATAAAGTCCGCGTGATGTGGCCAGTCGGCAAACTTCATCAAGCAGGCGAGCAAGGCGGACAGCAGCGAAACACCAAAAGTAAGCAGCCCGGCCCAGCCAAAAAGATAAAGGGGCTTGGTTTGATACGAAGCCATGAACTTAATCGTGATTAGGTCGAAGATGACTTTGATCGTGCGCGATAGTCCATATTTTGAATGGCCCATTGTGCGTGGATGATGCGCTACCGGAATTTCGGTAACTCGGGCGCCTGCCCAGGCAGCGTAAATCGGAATGAAGCGATGCATCTCGCCGTAAAGTTTGACGTCCTCGAGCGATTCGCGCCGATATGCTTTCAGTGAACATCCATAATCGTGAAGTGGAACGCCGCCAATCCAAGAGATCAGGCGATTGGCGATCATCGAAGGAATTTTGCGCGTAATCATTTTGTCCTGGCGATTTTTACGCCAACCTGAAACCACATCGTAGCCTTCAGCCATTTTGTCCAGCAGGCGGATTATGTCTGCCGGATCGTTTTGCAGGTCGGCGTCCATGGGAATAAGCACATCGCCCTGCGCCGCATCGATGCCCGCTGCCATCGCCGCGGTCTGACCATAATTTCGTTTCAAGGCAACTACGCGAACGCGATCGTCCAGGCGAGCTATTTCCCGGAGCACGTTTAGGCTGCCATCGCTCGAGCCGTCGTCAACATAGATTACCTCCGCAGTGCGGCCCAGGGCCTTCAAAGCTTCGTCCAGCTTTGCATGCAGCGGCAGAAGATTTGGTTCTTCGTTGTAGACGGGAAGGAAAACAGAGACTTCCGGCTTGGCGCCGCTCATTGAAATGGCCGAGCTATCTGGCAGCGTCTCTTCTTCGTCGTAGATTTTCATTCAAATCTCAGGGTTGTTTAGCGGCAGGCGCGGCCCGCCATTGCAATCTTGAAAGGGCTAACAAACATGCCGGGACAGACAGGAATGTCTGTCCTACTTAACCCGTCGTGCCACGCAAATGATGGAAACGCCAAACGGAAAATTCAAATGCCGCAAAAGAAAACGTTCGGCCCCAAACAGTTTTCCCAGAGCTGCGTTGAGCGCACCTATCGTGATGTTGTTTTCCGAAGCAGGACGCAAGCCGGTAGCACGCATTAGCAGCCGGCCGAATAATATCGGCGCAAAGAAACTGAGGTTTACATAACTCGCACGCTCAATTTCAAAACCTGCTTTTCTGACCGCTTCTTTCAAACCGGCCATGGTATAGCGTCGACGATGATTGCTGATGTCGTCCTGCACGCCCCACAAAAACATGAATGCCGGCACAAACAGGACCGTCCTGCCGTCTGCGCGCAACACGCGCCGCATTTCTTTCAGGCCGGCAACATCGTCATCGAGATGCTCAACCACATCAAGCCCGGTAACCAGGTCAAACGAATTATTCTCGTAAGGCAGCGCCTCAGCCGCCCCTTGTTTCACCTGCTGCAAGCCGCGACGGCGACAAAACTCGAGTGCTTCCGTTGAGACATCAACTCCCTCGGCATTTCCAAACTGCGAAAGCATTTCCAGGTTTGCGCCGGTGCCGCAACCAACATCCAAAATGTTGAGCGATTCCCGCGCGGGTTTTTAGACTTTAGCCCAACACAAACTGGCTTGAGAAAGCTTTCGATAATCTTTCTGCGCCCGACAAACCACCAATGCGTCTCCTCGACCCGATGCATGATCGAGTAGGTGTGCTGCTGCATCTCACGCGGCAGCGGTTCATCGATTATGTTCGGGCTACTTGCCATCGGTTCAATTTCTTCACGCTGAAAGCGTGAAATATAATAGCCCAGGGTAAGCGCGTTTCGCGCGCCACCCTGGGTTGCCGGCCATAAATCATGTCTTTGCGACCCTGAAAGGGTCGCGAGAGGACGAAAGAACCTTTGAACTCAGCGGGTCTACGCTGGGCCAGGTTGGCGCATCCTTTCAGTGTTTTTCTAGTGTTAAGAAGCTTTGCTTCCTCGAAACCATTCGACAAACTTCTTAATACCTTGTTCGATCTGTGTCTGTGGATCATAACCAAGCAAGCGCCGCGCTTTCGTGATATCGGCAAACGTTTGCGGCACATCACCGGGTTGCAACGGCTGGCGATCGATATTAGCTTCTGCTCCCAGCTCTCTTTCCAGCAATGAAATCAACTCACGCAGCTCGACCGTGCGCGACTCGCCCAGATTGATTACTTCATAGTTGCTTGCTTCATAGTTGATGGCCGCACGAACTCCGGCAATGATGTCGTCGATGTAGGTGTAGTCGCGGCGCGTCGTACCATCCCCAAAAACCGGAATCGATTTGCCTTCAGTTAGCAAACGAGCAAACTTGTGAATCGCAAGGTCCGGACGCTGGCGCGGGCCATATACGGTGAAGAAGCGCAGGCAAACGCAGCGAATGCCGTACAAGTGCGAATAGGTGTGACAAAGCAACTCGCCGGCCGCCTTGGTGGCGGCATAAGGCGAGATTGGCTGGCGAATAGGATCGTCTTCGCTAAAGGGAACTTTTGCGTTTATTCCGTAAACCGACGATGAAGAACCAAACACAAATTGTTTGATGTTGTGTTCGCGCGCTGACTCCAGCAAGTTCATCGTGCCGTTTACATTCGTTTCGGCATAAAGCAGTGGTTGTTGCAGGGACGGCCGCACGCCCGCGCGTGCGGCCAAATGAACGATGCAATCAAAGTCGGTGCCAGCGAAAACTTTTTCCAGCGCGGGCCTATCGCGAATATCAATCCTAAACAAATGGTAGTTAGCGTTTTCAGTTTGCGCCCGGACATTCTCGCTTTTGATCGCCGGATCGTAAAACTCGTTGAAGTCGTCAACGACGGTGATCTGCCCTTCGCCCGTTGCCAGCAAACGATCGACCAGGTGCGAACCAATGAACCCCGCGCCGCCTGTAATTAGAATGTTCTTCATTTGTACGTCGGTCAGTCGTCAGTTGTCCGTTGAGATATTGCAGCAGCGACTGCGTTGCAACTGACAACTGACAACTACCCAACGACTATTTAGTAGCATATATCCACAAATGCCAGCCCCAGCGTGACGCGAGCTGAGATTCCAACGAGCGTGGCAGCAGTTTCCCAACCAGCGGTAGCCAGCGTTTGTTTAAAAAATAGGTCTTCAAAGTCACCTTAGAAAAATCTCGAAAAAGCTCGCCTGCTTCCCGTCGCGAATAAACTCGAGCCAGGGGATTGCCGGCGCCGTCAGTGTTTTGACTCAAAAACTCTTCGTCGCCCAAATACGATTGCTTTTGCGTCCGCAATAATCTTGCATGTTCCTGGAGGTTGTCGAGCGGCTCACCGGTCAGCTTATGGACCAGGCTCACTCCGCTGTCCCACTTCAGCAATTGCGCGCCGGCTCGACGCAGCAAGGAAATGTTTACGCGATAGTTATAAGAATTGCGATGGTACAGCATAACGATCGCGCGCCCACCAGGACGAAGCACTCGATGAATTTCTCGGACTGCTTTTGCAGTATCGGGCGTGTGATGCAGAACGCCATGCGAATAGACCAGATCAAAGCTCTCATCATCAAAGTCGAGTTTCTCAGCGTCTGCTGTTTGAAACTTGCCTGGCAGATCGAACAACTCGAACCTTCTGCGCGCTAACTCCACCGCTGCGGCGGTTAAATCGACGCCAGTGTAATCGGCGCCAGCCTTGGCAAATTGTGCACCGTCGGTTCCTAAGCCACAGCCGATCTCCAAAATTTTCAAACCGCGCGCGGCGGCAAAATCTGCCGCCGATGGAATATGCCATTCCTTCTTGTACCGGTGGGCTTCGACGAGTTCGTAAAAGCGTCGCGTCCCTGGTTCCGCGTCTGCAAACTTCACACCGCAGGGATTGGCTTGCCAGAAAGCACGCACCCGTTCCTTGCGGTTTTGATTTGCGTCAGACATGAAATGACGTGGAAAGATTACGAGGCAAATGGATAAAACGGAGTGTTGCGGAAAATCCAAAAGAACAAAACAACGCCGAAGATTGTCCAGATATATTTCGCGTCGAGCTGATTTCCTTTTAACTGTCGACCGTGGATTGCAGCGCTTGTAAAACGCACGAACGCATACACTAAAAACGGCAATGACAGGACCAGCAGCGGATTAAACTTGAATGCAGCGACCACATCGCCATGGACCAGCGCATGCAATCCGCGCGTGCTGCCGCAGCCGGGGCACGCAAATCCGGTCAACGTGCGAAAGGGGCAAGCCGGAAAAAAGCCTGATTTTCCGGGCTCAAAAATGAACAGATAAACTCCGGCGACAGCCAGAGTCAACCAACTGAACACAGCCAGCAAACGAGGATTTAACGTCTCAGCAAACATCACGAGACAGCTAAACTATCATGCGGGATTGTTTGGCGGGAAATGCAGCGTAACACCCTTTGCATCGCGTTGCGCGCGGCGAAATATTTTAGGCGCAACGCGGCGGCGAAACATCAAGATCCTAAAACCAACCCTTCTTGTTTTGGATGTAGGTCCTCACAAACTCTTCGTCAGACTTTGTTAGATAGATAATCCCTTCCACCAAGCCAACGATCGAGCCGGCCCCGCAGGTGAGTACCGTGATGACTATCTGAATGATTCCTTCGGTGGTGTAACCGAGGACGAATTTATGAACGCCAAATCCGCCAAGCAGTATGCCGCAAATTCCGGCAACAATTTTTTTATCAGCGCCCATGGCCTTCCAATCGGTCATCGGCCCGGAAGAACCTTGATTCACGGACTGCATTGGCTGGTATCCGCCGGGTGAGCTCATAGGCGCATGACAGCTCGTGCAGAACTGCGCGCTTTCATCATTTACGGCGCCACATTTTGTGCAATATCTCGTCATTGTTTTTCCTAATCTGGTTTTTTTGGCCTAACTTTTCCAAACTCAAACTCGAACGACTGGCCGGAGCTTCTAGTGACCTACCTTGACCCGGCAATGCCAGCCAACAATCCGAGAACATTCGCTAAGATCACAACTATCCAAACCAGGAGTCCAAGGCAGGCTGACACAATGAGCCACAGTTTTGCGCTCTTGGATGCGGCCATCGCACCTTGCATATCTCCAGCGGCAACTTTGCTGTTCACTTGAGTGGCGAAAATGATGGAAACGATTCCCACCGGCAAGCAACAAAACAGTGTCGCAAGAATCGCTGGCACCAAATAGTTCGGTACGTTAGCCGGCGCATCTATTGGCGGCGGCGGTGGCATCCACTGTTGAGACATCTAAGTATTTTCTCCTGAGTTTGCATGACAATCTACGCCGCGCGTGTTGCATTTCACACACCAGTTCCATAGTTTCCGGGGCCGCCAAAATTCTGCGGCGGTGGCGGTGCTCCGTTGGTGCCTTTACGCTTCTCAAAGATGGCCGTGCCAATCACGCCACCAAGGGCCGCCAACAGTGCGAGCAAGACCGCGCCGATGATGCTGCCGACAACCATGAGAATGGCGCCCGAAAAAGGGAGGTGCACGCCGCTGCGGTTCAACTGCTGTTCCATTGTTGCCATCCCCCACAATAGGGCGATGGGTAAATAGATGACGACGTAAATGATTCCGCCGACAACTCCCGCCAGGCCGCCGACTAGGGCGCCTTCACCCATTTGCACGGGCGTCAGCGAGCTCTTTATGTAAAGGAATGCCGCCAGGCCGCCGCCGATAATGCTCCAAATGCAACAGCACATGCTGACGATGGGAATTAAGGAGTGAATCGCCGAAAATATCCCTACGATCAATCCACCCAGAAGTGCTGGCTTAAGTTTGTTGTTCATTAGTCGTACTCAGAGATTCAGGCTGGAGAAAGCCGGACAAACTATAAATTATGGGATGGTTCTAAAACGACCTGCATAACTAACAAAGCCGACTCAGATTGTCAATAAAATTGATGATTTTGTTCGCTGTGGTCCGGCAAACTCTTGTTTGGCGTTGACTCCGCCAAGGAACCTCATGATCCAGTGGAAGCGACAACTCTTTGGAGTGCGCTGGCCTGGCAGCGCTTTGGCCGGTCGCCACCTGTCGCGGCCACGCCTGCTTGAGTTGATTCAACGATGCGGGGACCAAAGCGGCGCCGGGCCGCCGCACTCCAAGGAGTTGACCTTGTTCAGAGCTTTCTGAAGTTTGCCGAACATCGTCCGCTCGACAAACTAAACTTTGTCGGACATTATTCCCAACATGTACGAATTTGCGGTCACTCCGGCAGTTACCAGCATTCGCCGCCGTGGCGTCGAGATAGCCGAGGTGTCGCCGGAAAGCCTGGGCTTTGAACTGGAACTCGAATCGGGCGATCGGATCATTAAGGTTAACGGCCGGACCATTCGCGACTATCTCGACTTTCGTTTTCAGACGGCAGGTGAAACCGAGCTGATGATGGAAGTGCGCAAGGCCAGTGGCGAGGACTGGGAACTACAGATCGAACGAAGCGAAGGCGAAGACTTTGGTCTTAGCTTTGAGCAGATTGTGCCGCGACAGTGCGCCAACGAATGCATTTTCTGTTTTTGCAAAGGCAATCCTGAAGACGCTCGCCCTTCGCTTTTCATCCGCGACGAGGACGTGCGGCTGTCGTTCCTTTACGGCAATTACACCACGCTCACCTCGCTGACTGACGATGAAATGCTACGCATCATCGAGCAGAGACTGACGCCGCAGTACGTTTCTATTCATGCAACGGATCTAAAAGTTCGTGCGTATTTGCTGGGCGTAGATGAACAGCGCGCAGACATTCGCGGCAAGCTGAAAGAGCTGCTTGATGCAGGCATTGAGATTCATGCGCAGGTTGTGCTTTGTCCGGAAATCAATGACGGCCAGGTGCTCGAACAAACTATTCGCGATCTGGCGGCGGATTATCCGCGCATCTCGAGCGTCGCAATCGTTCCCCTGGGCCTGACACGCTACAACACAGATTCGAGACTAACCGCGGTGACGCCTGAGTTTTGCCGGAAGACGATCGATAGGGTCAGCAAATTACAGCAGGAGTTGCGAAAGCAACTGGGAACCAACTTTGCATTTCTCGGTGACGAGATCTATTTGCGCGCCGGCGCGGAGGTGCCTGCGCGCGCGCACTATGGCGACCTGCCGCAAATTGAAGATGGCGTGGGGATGGTGAGGTCATTCAAGAATGGTTTTGGTTCGCTGGTTAAAAGGGCGACGCGCCAGTCTTTACCGGCTGCTGAAAGACTTAACGGCACCATATTTACCGGTACGCTCTTCGCGCCGGAACTGCAAAAAGCGATCGAAGATTTCAACGTGCGCTTCGGTGCAAAGCTTAGAGTTGAAGGCGTCGCCAACAACTATTTCGGTGGCGATGTATCTGTGGCTGGACTGCTGACGGGGGGAGATTTCCTGAACGCGAAGCATCGCATCAGCGGCGCTTTCACAATCATTCCCAAAACGACTCTGAAAAGCGATGAAGACATCATGCTCGACGGCATGAATTTGGAAGAATTAACGAGCAAACTCGAGGTTCCGGTTTATCCGCTTGATCTAAAGTCGTTCAGTCAATTCGTTTTTCAAAAGAATTGATGCAGAGCCCTGATGACTGTCCCGGTACAATCAACCTCCGTCACATCTCCGCAGCGCAAGAAAATTCTTGATGTTGGCTGCGGTCAGAACAAGTATCCCGGTGCAATCGGCATTGATTCAAATCCCCGCGCTAACGCCGATGTTACGCACGATCTGGGCGTACTGCCTTATCCATTTGCTGATAACGAGTTCGATGAGATTATCTGCCGTCACGTCATCGAGCACGTTCCCGATGTCATGTCGTTTGTCAGCGAACTGCACCGCATTACCAGACCGGGCGGGCGCATAAAGGTGGTTACGCCTCACTGTACAAACCCCGACTGGGCCACGGATCCGACTCATCGAAACCATTTCAATAGTTATTCCTTCACCTGCTTCATGCCCGACCGCACGCCTTTTCCGTTCTATACGACAGTCGAATTGCGACCGGTCACGACGTACGTATCGTTGGCGAATCTTTGGCGCGCCGTGGGACTGGAGTGGATAACCAACCTCGATCAACATTCACAGGCATTTCGCTTTACACGAAAGTTTTGGGAGTTCTATTTGTCGTCGATTTGTCGCGGCAAGGAACTTAGATTCGAGTTTGAAGTCGTGAAGAACTATTTGCGCGACATCCCAAGCGTGAAGAAATGACGATGGCCCGCCAGCTTAACTGCTGACGGGCCAGGACAATGCGTTCTCATCCATGAATTTGAAAACGTCTTGAAGATTTTGGATGTTTGCCAATTAGGCTCACCTCATCGCGCGGCGCGGGTCGATTTTTCAGCGAGAACCTCTACGGGCGGAAAAGGAAGGCGCACGCAATATGGAAATAGGTGGCGATAGAGTTTACTTCAAGACGGCTGCTTGGGGACTAATCAATAATAAATGCCAGCGTTGGAAGGTGCTGATTGAATCGTTGGGTAGCAGCCGAACGTACGCTGTTTGCAGAAAAAGCTTTTCTGGCGCCGGCCACTCGAGCCGCACAATGGGGTTGAAGGATGCTGGAATGGCAGACTGAGAAGTACTTGCTGTTTCCGGCTTGCTTGCGTTTTGGTCGCCCGTTTTGTTACCTGCCGGCCTCTTCTCTTCGTAAATCCTGGAAGCCGCAATCAAGGCATCCCTCAGTCGAATGCGTGCCTGCGTTGGCTTAGTTGTAGCTGCGTCGAAAATCATCACATCAGCATCAAAGGCGGCCGCTACTTTTGAAGAATCCGGCGACCAGGCCGGCAAAGCCTCGCTCAGATCGTCAGAAAGCAGACGCTCAGCTCCGTCGACAGTGATTAGGCGCGGCCTACCCGCCGGCAGCTTGTATTCCTTTTCGCGTGCATCCCATTCGCTCTCCCTGCATGCCAGCGCGACCAGCGCATGATTATCCGGCGCCCATGAAGAATAAAAATAAATGAGACCTTCGCGCGTTGTCAGTGGTTTCAAATCGTAGCCATCGCGATTGCAAATATAGATCTGCTCGGTACTAAACATTGCCACAGCGGGAAAAGCCGGAGCGACTGAAGGCAGCGGCGAAGGTTCAGCAGTTTCAGGCAGAGTCGCGCCGGGCGGTGTCGGCGTCGGCGTTGGTTTCACGCCACGGTGGGCGATAAAGGTAATGAAGTTTCCATCAGGCGACCAGGCTACAGTTTCCGGAAATACGCAGGAAAGATCCGGCGGAGTCAGGTTTCGCAGAAAGTGACCGTCGGACGAATAAATATCGATACTAAAGGCGGGGCTGGGCTGATCTTCCGTGCCGTAAAGAACGAGTGCACGCTGGCCATCGGGCGAGCGCACGGTTCGCAACAGCGCGTCATTTTCTCGCCGGGTTTTGAAATCAATTTGAATGGCCTCAATCTTGTCACCTGTGTCTTCATTCTTTACGTCGTCGGGCGCCTTGATATCGGCTTCAAAACGATAGGCTAGTCGCTGTGCGGGAACGTCGCGTAAAACGAGCGGGAGCACGTCGCGTTGTTCGATAATCGACGAGCACGAAGCGGCAAGCAGAGTTATAACTACACAGATAATCAAGAATGGCGCTCCGGCATTACTTCCAAAAACAGTACGCCCACGAGAGATTCCTTTCGCTTGTCGACGCTTCCGGTGCTCGCTGAATTCCTGGGCTGGAGGGGATTTAGTCAACTGGATCGTCGCCTCGTGGCTGCTTTGTGCGCGATGATAAAAACGACTTTTCGCGATGTCAACGATGCGATTGATGTTCGATAAGCTTTAGGAACGTACGAATAAGTTATTGAAACGTGCGCGCTTTCTTTCCCCTCGCTTTGGGAGGGGTTAGGGGAGGGCTTTCTTTCCCCTCCCTTTGGGAGGGGTTAGGGGAGGGTGCGAAGCTTGCCGCGCACAAGCCCTCTCCCCAACCCTCTCCCAAAGGGAGAGGGAGAAAGACTTCAAACTAAAACCGGGCTAACGCCCATAAACAAGGTCGCGCGATAACGCTGGCCGCAAAAAGAGAATCGCGCGAATTGTATCGCGCGGCGAAAGATGATCATCGTCGCCTTCGTCGGTATCTACACAGTTATGTTCCAGCGAGCGCGATATTCGTCGCGGCAAGGCTTCGTAACTCGGCGTTGCGGATACGTAAGAACGGGTTGCCAACGCTCCCACCAGATCGCAAGTTAACTCTTCCGCTCTTTGGTCCCGAATTTTCAGGCCGGTAAGGCTCGAAGCGCGGCCTGCAACCGCTCGAAACAAAGGTTTCAGGTTGTCCTGACTGCCATCTGCAATATGAACCAACTCGTGGGAGAGCACGCTGATCATTCCCTCGTCGGAAGGCAAACCCGCCAAAAAAATTGTTCCGAATATTATCGTCCGCGGGTTTCGCATCAACACGGAAGCGTTGTCGCGCGAGTCCATGTCCGGACGAACGTCCTTTACCGCTTCCACGCGAGCCAGGGCCCGCTGAATTTTGAGATCGAAGCTTTTAGACCCGCTAACGTTGTAATCCCTCGACAATTGTTTGAGCGAAGCTATAACCAATCGCCGCGCCGCCGGCAGCAGGCGCTGGGCACGTTGAGCTCCGGCAAGCGCTTCCGGGCTATCTATCGGAAGCGATGGTCTAGCTTGCATGTCGTCGATGGGTATGCTGCCTTTTGGATCTCTCACGCGTTCGTTACAAACTGTTTCGCTGGCCACTTCAACCATCTCGCGCGCTTCGGTTGAGGTGCGCTCACGCGAATGGCTCGTTTGTACTCCAGCACGTGGCACCCGTCTTTGCGCCGAGGTGCTGGCAGGCACCAGGGTCGCAACCAGCAAAAAGAGTGACAGCGCTGCGGCCCCTGGCAGGCGAAATTGATCCAGGCTGTTACGGTTGACTCTCATTGTTTCACTTCACACATCCGGTCAACAGGGTTTCATCAGCGATGCTGCCAGGCAGCTTTACGTTTCTCGATAAATGCATTAATGCCTTCGGTTGCATCCCGCGTTTTCATTAGCTCTTGCAGATACATGTCTTCGATTTCCTTGAGCGCGGCATCAAGCGAGCGCCCCTGACCCAAATCAATCGCTCTCTTGGTATGTTCCAGTGCCGCGGCGGAAAGACCGCGAAGTTGAGTCAGCAAGCGCAATGTTTCCTGCTCAAGTTCCGCAGCCGGAACAAGCCGGTTCACTAATCCCAGCGCCAGCGCCTCGGGAGCTTCGATTATCTCACCGGTTAGGATCAGCTCGCGCGCGCGCCTGTCTCCCACAATTCGCGGCAACAAGATAGCAGCGACTGGGGGAAAGACGCCCAGCTTGATCTCCGGTTGGCCAAACCGCGCCTGATCGCCGGCAATAACGAAATCGCACATCGCTACCAATTCGCAGCCTCCGCCCAGTGCGGGTCCATTTACAACAGCGACGGTTGGCCTGCCAATCTGCTCGAGGTTGCGAAAGATCGCATGAAACGAGTCGAGCATTTGAAAAATCGTTTCGGGCGCATGCTCTTCGACGCTAACGCCGGCGCTAAACGCCCGGCAATCAGGCGCGGCAGCAAACACAATTGCTGCCAGCTCGCGCTGTTGAGAGCATTCGTCCAGCGCCTCGTTTACTTCCTGCATCATCGCGATGTTCAGAATGTTAACCGGCGGGCGCGCCAGCGTAATGCGCGCCACGCGATCGTCGACAGTAAAACTGATGTTGTCGTAAGTGCCTGGCATTATTGATGAATCCGCCTGACGCAATTGTACGTGTTTCCTATCGGTCTAAGCCATCTTGCAATAATAAGCAGCTTTCGCAAAACTTTTGCGACCAGTAGGTTGTTAGATAGCTTCTGCAACGAAGAGGGAGATTTTGTTCGATGCCTATCGTGACGTGTGAAAAATGTGGCATTAAGAACCGCGTCGAGGCGAGTTCTCGCGCTGGCCGCATCGCAAAATGCGGAAAGTGTGGCACTGTGCTGGCAACCGCGACGGCCCATCCCGCGAGTCCCGCTAAGCCTGTGGTTGTCACCGACCAAACTTTTGCGCAGGAGATCCTGAACACTTCCGGCGTTGTCCTGTTGGACTGTTGGGCGCCATGGTGTGGACCATGCCGGATGATTGGCCCAATCATGGAACAGCTTGCGGCTGAAGCAGAGGGACGCTATCGCGTTGCAAAGTTGAATGTCGATGACAATCCGAAGACCGCCAGCCAGTTTCAGATTCAGAGCATTCCGACGATGCTGTTGTTCAAGAACGGAAAGCTGGTCGACCGCCTGATCGGCGCTCATCCAAAACAGTCTATCGCGGCAAAGCTGGCCCAAGTCGCTTGATAACCGCTGTGCTTTGCCCTTTACACACTTGTTATCTAATATCTGCACCGCTTTCTGATTTTCATTGAAAGGATTGCTTTCACATGATTAGACGAATAATTTCTACCTCCGCGACATGGATCCCTGTGCCTCTGAGGTTAGCAATGGGCACAATCTTCGTGGCGCATGGGGCCCAGAAAGTGCTGGGCAGCTTTAATGGTCCGGGCTTTGCTAAGTTCACGAGTTTCCCGGCCCCATTTTCGTTCATGCGCCCGGGGTGGTTGTGGATGAGTGCCGCCGCGTTTGCCGAATTAATTGGAGGCGCACTGCTAGTGTTGGGATTGCTTACACGCGTTGGGGCCTTCCTTATTGCCTGTGTGATGCTCACGGCGGTCGCCAGTATTTGGCCCACCTTCTTCGTTCCCACAGGTTTCGAATACCCTCTAGCGATGTTGGCTGGTGCGCTTGCCCTCTTGATTTCAGGAGGAGGCATGGCCTCTGTCGATCGGGGCATCTCCGGCGGACGAAGAAGGTAATATTCGTAACTAGTACCATTCGCTATTTACAGTTCACTCAATAGCACATGAAACGCTCGCCGCTGGTCGTAATCTTCACGACCGTATTTATCGATCTGGTCGGGTTTGGCATAGTCATTCCGGTGCTTCCTTTCTACGCCGAAGGAACGCGCTTTAATGCCACGCCGCGCACCGTCGGACTGCTGTTCGCGTCCTATTCGATCATGCAGTTGATCTTCTCGCCGATTCTGGGGCGACTGTCGGACAAGCATGGCCGCCGGCCGGTGCTGCTTGTTTCCATTATCGGCACGGGCATCGGCTTTTTGATTCTCGGTTTTGCAACTACCCTCTGGATGCTTTTTGTCGGACGGATTCTTGACGGCATCACCGGCGGCAACATCTCAACCGCGCAAGCCTACATTGCGGATATCACGACTAAGGAAGAGCGCGCCAAAGGAATGGGTTTGCTGGGAGCTGCCTTTGGCTTGGGTTTTATTTTTGGCCCTGCAATCGGAGGAATACTCAGCCAGTGGGGCGTGGCCGTGCCCTTCCTGTTTGCGGCGGGCTTGTGCTTTGCAAACGCGACTCTCCTTTACTTCACGTTGCCAGAAACGGTGACAGCCGATCACCCTGCACGCACTTTGGCAGCGGGAGGACGCGGGCTATCGCAACTGATCGAGTCGTTAAGCCAACCGCGGCTGGGGTTCGTACTAATAATTTATTTCATGTTCATCGTCGCTTTCTCGATCATGACCACGACGTTTTCGCTGTACACAATGTTTCGCTTTGGGTATGACGCAAAGCACAATGGATATCTGTTCGCCTACGTCGGTATCATTGCTGTCATTATCCAGGGAGGGCTGATTGGCCGGTTGGTAAAGCGCTTTGGTGAGTTGCCGCTGGTGATTGTGGGGGCGCTCTTTTTTGCGGGCAGTCTTTTTGCAGTACCCTTTGTTGGTCCAAACGTGGGCGGGCTTTTGGGGCTACTGATTGGCGGCGGCATCTTTTCCGCTGGAAATTCTTTAGCCACGCCTTCCTTAACCAGCCTGGCTTCAAAGAGCGTCGGGCCCGGCGAACAAGGAAGTGTGCTGGGCGTTACCCAATCAGTGGCGAGCCTGGCAAGAGCAGTCGGGCCGGCTCTTGCGGCGTTCCTTATACACAGCGCAATTGCCTACCGCGGCGCGGACGGCCAGACCCACTTCATGAGTGACCATTCATTGTTTATTACGTTTTGGACCGGCGCGGGAATAATGCTTATCGCTTTCCTGCTCGCAACATATTTCACGCGCGTTCACGCGTCAGACTATTCGGAAGGCAGCGTCGCCGAACCCGCTTAGGTAGGACAGACATTCCTGCCTGTCCTACTTAGAAGAATCTGCGAATAATATAAAAGATCAAGCTGAGTGCCAGAGATACAAGCAGCATCGAAACTATCGGCGCATAGAAGTGAACACGATCACTCTCATAACGAATATCTCCCGGCAACTTCCCAAACCAATTGAGTCCGCCTGAATAGATCAATAGTCCCACTACGATCAGGCAGATTCCCCCGACGATCACAAACAATCCTGCTGCTCGATTCATACTGTTAGTGGCACAGGCTTCAGCCTGTGTCCTTCAGCCTGAAAAGCACAGACTGGAGGAACTTCTGATCAAGTGAAAGCGTCAACTCCTTGGAGTGCGCTGGCCTGGCAGCGCTTTGGTCCGCCTGACCCATCTGGATCGTCATGGTTGAATGCTTCTCGATAAAGCCACGCCGGTGCGGCTCAGGCTAAAGCGGCGCCGGGCCGCCGCACTCCAAGGAGTTGACGCTTCCACTACTTCACAAACTGCGCTATTGGCCCATCCGGCTTGATGATTTCCTTCAACGCCGTGTAAGGCACCAGCACATATTGCGGGCCTGCGGCGTATGGTCCAACCTGATAGGAATCGAAAGTGATGCCAATGCCATTTTTCGTGATGGTCCAACTTCGGTAATTGTTTGCATCCGGGCCGGCGCCGCGCTGAATCCAGTCATCATCCAAGATCCCGTCCGCGCCTTTTTGCTTCGACTGTTTTTTCAGATCCTGCACGCAGTGGCTGGATAGTGCCGGCAGGTACTTTGCGCCGGGCTTGAAAAGGTCTGAAAGCCTTAGTTGCTTGCCGTTTCGCAAATCAAAGTTGATGACGTCCGCGTAAGAGTTTGGGTGCGCTGCGCCGGCGGAATAACCGCCAATATCAAACTGCACGCTGATTAAATCGTCCTGCGCCAGCGCGATGCTGTAACCAGCGCTGAGGTCGCTTCCGGTTTCGCTATCGACAGGATTTTCTACGCTGGCGTTTTCAGTCATTTGCTTGCGAAACGCGCTAACCTGTTTTGTAACCAGGCCGCGCGCTGCCTGGTTAAACTTTTCAAAGTTAGGATCTGTTGAACCGGTTAACTGCGGATATTCGGCATCAATTTCATACTTCAGCTTTTTATTCTTTTCCTTGATTTGGCGCGCGATGATCTCAACACCACTCGTAAATTCAATCGGTTCCTGCTGTAACGAAAATGGCGTGCTTTTGCTGCTGTTAGGCTTGGTCCAATTGCCAGCAATCTCAATCAGTCCATTGTCTCCGGTTTTCCAAAAGCCTTTGAAGACGCCTGTCTGTTTGCCGTTCGCGTCAAACTCTTCCAGGACGACATTGTTTCCGCTGTCTATAGTGCCGCGAACGTCAATTTTAGTTCCGACCTTTTGGTAAGAATATGTGCCAGTGAGTTTGTCCGCTTCGCGCACCAGCTTCATCTGCAAACCGAGGGCGTTGCCGATCGCGCCTTTGAAATACCTGGTTTCACCAGCCGGAGTAGTGCCGCCCTGCGGATGCTGGTACTGCTCGCGAATTGTTGGCGGGTTTGCTTGCGTTTGTTCTGCCGGCGTAGAGGCCTTCCGGCAAGCAGTAAAGCTATATGCGGAAACCAACGCCAACAAAATCAGAGGTTGTTTACGTGGAAACATTTGCTTCATGAGACCGTGCTAGTTTACCGAACTAGAACGCGCCATTCCGCTTTTCAGGATCTCTTCGCGAATGTCGGCAAAGGTCAACTCGCAAAGTTTGCCGCCGGTGAAGAGTTCATTATTAGTAACATCAGCGATAGCGAAAGCTGGTTTCGCAAAGCTGCCAAGCTCTTTATCAGTTTCAAAACTTGTTTCAGCTAACACCAGTCCAAACAAATCGCCGAGAAACATATCGACCGAAAACTTGCGACCTTCGAATTCGAAAGAGTAGCGATTCTTGCGAATTTCATTGGCGTCGAATACAGCAAGCGTTTCTGCTTCCAACGCGTTCAGATAGACGTTTGTGATGATCGTACGCGAGAAATCGCCGGGGTTCGGGGCAAACTTCTGGGTAAACTTCACCGTCCACTTGTTGCTGCGCGGATCACGCACCTTGCGAAGGCGCAGGCGCGTTCCGGTGATGTAGTTGTCAGTGATTTGCAGATGCGGATCTGCGCGCGTGAGCCCTTCGGGCAAGTCCTGTAGCAGATAACGCCGCTCGCGCTCCATTTGCGTATACCTGCTTTCGGCAGGGACGATTGTGTTCTGATCTGTCAGCTTGGCAACGCCCATTTTTCCTATAGATAACCCTGCGTTTAACGATGATATGTAAAGTTAGCGCCGTAACTTTACATATGAGCCTCTGATATGTAAACTTCGCGCCTTTTTTTGACTGAAAACTCTGGTCATTTACGAGGTCAAGAAACGCATCGCCGTGGGTGAGGCACGGCTGGTTACTTTTTGCTTCTAGCTAGCATTAGTTGCCACTTGCGCGAGCAATCTGTCTTGAAGCTCTTTGACTAAATTCTGGCCAGAAGGTTCCGACAACTCTGCTGCCATTTCTCCGGCAAGAATGAGAGCAGCTTTATTGCCAGACATTCCGACGACCGTGTTATCGGCCGGACTGGCGTTACTGTCCCAGTCGAATCTAGTCTTCACTTGACGAAGGTAGGCGGCCATATCCTCAACGCTGTGCTTCCCCCGAGGAATACATCGGTCAATAATGGTGCCCCCCAAAAGCGACAGGCTGAGGACGCCAATGTTTTTGAGTAACAGGTACTCCTTCGGAGTGGACCACTCGGTGGCAAAAACATTCTTAACGGCTCTCCAGTAGTTTCTAATGATGATGTATTGAACCTCGGGATTAGTGAAGTCACGGATGTACTGACTCTTTGCCAAAGTTTTATACACGCCATTTTGTAGGGCAGCGAAATTAACGAGCCGGGTCAGATTCTGAGCACGCGCTCCCTTATTGGATCCGCCTCCAACAACACCATGCCAGGGTGATTCTGGATCAATCGTGAGTTTCGCCGTTATCCAGCGGTCAAGGTGATCTCTCATCTCTAGCTCTTCCGCTATTAATCGGTGCTGCATGATTGCCAAGTGAGATGTGTTCAGTCCTTTCTGGTTTGCGTTGATGTCCACAAACAAGGCTCTCTCTTGTTCACGAGACAAGCCTACGTGAATTGACAAGCTGACGCGTATCCACAAAAAGGCGGAAGGTCACGAGACCTTGTGCACATCAGGCGGCAGAGCCGAAGAGCTTGTCAGCGTGAATGAGAGCTACTTGTTTGTTCCTGGCTGCGAACCCATTCCCTTCATCGGCATCGGCAGACGGCCATCGGCGTTGCGTGTAAGAGCGATGAAACCGGGATCGGCGCGCAGTGAATCAAACACGGCATCGACGCGCGCTTCCATCATTTCCTTGGCGCGGACCGATTGATAACGTTCGTATTGATAGAAGTGGCGTTTAAGAAACGCGAGGGCTTTTTCGCGTTGACCGTTTTGCGCGTAGATGGCCGCAAGGTTATAAGATGCCGGCAGCAGCTTGACGTTAGCGCGCGCGATCCTCAGCGCTGCATCGCGCTTACCCGCAGCAGCCATAAAGACTGCGGCGAAAACGAGGTTGTAAGGATCTTTTGGATCGAGTGCCAGAGCTTTCTGCGTATACTCGTTGCCTTTCGCGAAATCACCTTCTGAATTCCAATAAACTGCCAGGTTGCGATAAGCAAGTGCTAACGGAAACTCAGCGACTGATTGTTCCATCAGGCTCAGTCCTTTTTTGAACTCGCCTTCGTGAATCGTCATCTTGCCGAGGCCGTGCAGCGCTACTGCGCGCGACAGTGGATCGGCGGGCATTTTGAGAATCGCTTCAAAAGTCGTGCGCGCTTTCGCCCAGTCGCCGATGTGATGGCGATAGAGCTCGCCCAGATAACGCAGCGGCGCAGGATCCGCGTCGTCCATCGCATTGGCCGTCAGATAATACTTTTCTGCCAGCGTATATTGCGCGTTCATTTCCGCAACCAGCCCGCGTTGCATAGTCCGTTCGATCCGCGCGCTGAGCTTTGGTTCGAAAACAGGCGCAACCGGAATGTCAGCGATGTCATTCATTCCCAGTTTTTTCAGTTCCTTCGCGGCGTCTTTGGCCTTCTTAGGAAACATGCATTTCTGTTCGGCTACCGAGCGATAAAGTTTGACGGCAGCATCTTTATCTCCCGCGGTGGCCTTAGCCTTGGCGTCTTTCAGTTCGTCGTCCAGCGCTGCTTCGCGCTGCTTCACTTCTGTCTCTACAAGTTTTTCAACTTGCTCGACCTTCAACTTGCCGGCGGTGTTCTCGAGTTTAGTAACGGGCGTGCCGTCAGGATTTGCCAGCACTGCTACCGGCAGTTTGGAATTGCCAATTAATTTTTCAGCGTTCGGAACCTGGGTGTCCGCGACCTCCATCGAAATGCATTGCGTCGCGTAAAGAGAGAGCGAACGCGATGCGCGCAAACTCGATTTTTGCAGCTCGTCCATCGAAGCGGGAAACCAGTAAAGCACCAATCCCATTGGCGCGGGATCCTTTGCTTGTCGGACTTTCCACGGCACGTAATAAACCGTAGGCGCCGAACCCCCACCGCCCGATCCGCCGGACGTGCCGCCAACGCCGCCACCACCACCGCCGCCGCAAGTGGCCCAGACGGGAGAAGCAGCAAAGACAATAATGAGTAAGAATGTTAAGGCGCGAGTAAGCATTAAGGGGTTTGAATTTTTCATGATGGGAATTTTAGCCTAAAAATCTTGTCATTGCCGAACGCTTTTGGATGAACGAACCCGAGCGGAATAGCCATCCGGTTGTTAGCGCCAAAAAAATAGGGGCAGAAACAAGCCCTGCCCTACGGAAATAAAAATTGTTAAAGGCAAACGAGACTGCTCACATCTTGGCTGCTTTCCAACTGGCAACGCGTTTCTCGAAATTAGCCGTGTCGACTTTGTCTGCCTTACCTTTGGCGATCGCCTGATCTGCTAACGCGAACGCTTCATCCTTGCGACCTGCGAGATAGAGAATCTGTGCCTTGGCCGACATGTTCCGGAATGTTTGTTTAACCTTAATTGATTGGTCAATCCACTTTAACGCTTCGTCCCACTTGTCGTCGCCGACGTAAGCATTCGCAACCTGGAGCGGGATTACTTCATTACTGGGATCCGCCGCAATGGCTGCATCAACTTTCGCGCGCCAGACGGCTTCGACGTTTGGCACCTCAACAGTGAAAGGCACCGCAACTTTTTCCCAGCGAATCAGAACCTGCGCCGAGTTTGGGGTCACTACCGGAAACGAATACTCCAGCCACTCCTGATTGTCACTGACCCACTGCGGCTTCACTTTCACGCGCAAAGTATCTTTGGCGGGATCGTAGTTGAAGCTGCCCCACTGATTGGCAGTGCCGTTGAAGACGATGGTCCATTCGTCTTTGGTCGGAATGGTATGCAGGCTATAACTTCCTCCCGGAAGTTTCTGTCCATTAATCAAGACATCATCCGTAATCACAAACTGAGTTGCTTCGTTGGCGCCGGTACGCCAGACGTGACCCCACGGCACAATCGGCGCGTCTTTTGGACGTACATTTTGGTCGTCGAGGGTGGCCTCGCCTTTTGTGCCCGCTTGAGATGCAACCGGGTCGCCCCAAATTCTGCGGCCTTTGACGCCGGGCCGACTGTAGGTGATGGTCACGTCCGTGACGCCAATTGTCTGCATCACGGTCGCCTTCTGACTCGGACGCGGCAAACGCACGGTTGTTTGCGCCAAGGCGTACTGCGCTGCGATCAAGATTAGAGTTACTGCGAAGGAAGAATTGTAGAGACGTTTAGGGAAAGTCATGGTGGAGCTCCTGTTAGAAATGATTGCGCATTATCTATGCTCATGTTGGCCAACTACAAGGGCGCGTGGAGGACCGGCGTCTTGCGGTTTCTTCTCTCTGTGCTATTTTTTGACTATTACCAAATCTGGCAACGGTCTTTTTCAGCGCGCACCATTGCGTCGCCGGTCTTGCACTGAAATGCTGCCGCAAATTGCGGCATGTTTGACAGTGGTCCATTCACGCGGAACTTCGGCAACGGATGCGGATCGACGTTAACCAGCAACCGTGCAAACTCTGGCCGCGTGCTGGTCGCCCACCCACGCGCATAGCCAAGGAAAAATCGCTGCTCCGGCGTGAAGCCGTCGATCGTGAGGCGCGGCTTGCTTTCCATCGCTTTCTGGAATGCGGCATAAGCAACTACCAGTCCGCCAAGATCGGCAATCGATTCACCAACCACCAGCTTGCCGTTTTCGTTCAGTCCCTTTTCCACTTCAAAACTGCTGAACTGATCGATGACACACTGCGCGCGTTGTTGAAAGGCTTTCATATCAGCGTCGGTCCACCAGTTGGAAAGATTGCCGGTCGAATCAAACTGCCGCCCTTCGTCATCAAAACCGTGCGTCATCTCGTGACCGATGACCGCACCCATGCCGCCATAGTTGAGCGCGTCGTCGGCTTCAGCGTCGAAGTAAGGCGGTTGCAAAATCCCCGCCGGGAAAACGATCTCGTTGATTTGCGGGTTGTAATAGGCGTTTACAGTCGGCGGTGACATGCCCCATTCGGTCCTATCCACCGGCTTGCCGATTTTGTTAAAGTCGCGCCGCTTCTCAAATGCATTGGCGCGAAAACGATTGTTAACGTAAGTGCCACGATCGATCTGCATTGCCGAATAGTCGCGCCATTTGTCCGGATACCCAATCTTATTCAGAAACGCTTCGAGCTTGACGATGGCTTGCTTGCGCGTCGCATCGCCCATCCAGCTCAGTGTGCCGATGTCGCTCTTCAGCGCTGCTTCAAGATTGCGCACCATTTCCAGTGCGCGCGCTTTAGCCGCGGGCGGGAACGCTTTCTTCACGTAAACTTCGCCCAGCGCTTCGCCCAACACGCGATCGGTGCCACCAACGCAACGCTTCCAGCGCGGCAGGTTTTCGGTGTTCCCTTGCAGTGTCTTTCCTTTGAAGTTGAAATCTTCGTCAACAAACTTGGATGACAGAGCTGCTGCAGTGTTATTGATCAAATGCCAGCGCAGGTAGGTCTGCCAATCCGCAAACGGCACCGACGCCAATTGCTGGTTCATTGTCTTAAAGAAATCAGGCGTTGCGACATTGACATCGGCTTTTGCCGGCACACCCATCCTTTGCAGGTAGACGGGCCAGTCGAAGCCCGGCGCGAGCGCGCTAACCTGGGCCACGGTCATGCGGTGATAAATGTGCTCCGGGTCACGCAACTCAACTCGCGTCATTGACGCCTGGGCCAATGAAGTTTCCAGCGTCATGACTGTCTGAGCTTCAGCCGCAGCCTTGGCAGCATCGTCGCCCATCACGCCGAGGCTTAATCTCGCCTGATCCGCCGTGGCCTGCCATACGGGCCAGTCTATGATCCAACCCAGCCCTATGACGGCATCGAGCGGGGCTTGCTCGGCTATTTCATCAACTCGAGCATCGAGAACCAGTACGAGTTCGTGCTCGGACATTGGGTCAATGACAGCGAATTT
>Ga0137418_10000606_pt1 | contig 32271 bp, 28 predicted proteins | sample CZODoug3_1_2_16f_FD_122242 | JGI IMG/M metagenome (GOLD analysis project Ga0137418, IMG submission 122242) | Vadose zone soil fungal communities from Angelo Coast Range Reserve, California, USA - CZODoug3_1_2_16fungal (Hybrid Assembly) | ecosystem: Environmental > Terrestrial > Soil > Vadose... | reverse complement strand
GATTTTCGATAAAGATGACTTCGGCGGCACCACGGCTAAGGGCTTCGATGCCGATGGCGCCGGTTCCGGCGAAGAGATCGACGAATCGAGAACCGGCTATGTTGGGGGCCAGCACGTTGAAAAGTGTCTCGCGCAGGCGGTCGCTGGTAGGGCGCAGGGGGAGGCCTTTGAGGCTCTTCAGGATGCGGCTTTTGTACGTTCCGGCGATGACGCGCATGAGTGCAGTAATTAATTGTCGGTTTTTAGTTTTTGCCCGGGTAAAAGAGATCCCGCCCTAGAAGCTGCTGCATTCCACTTTCTGTTCCACCTCGACAGGTTTGTCGAGTACGAGATAGGGTTTGAAAACCCATTTTCGTACTGCATCTTCGCATGCCTTGTAGCCCTCCGGAGGACCTGAGACTCCGTGGGCACTGATGACGTGCCCATTCTTCCCGATGACAATCTCCAACTTCACCGTAAAATGCTGTGTTCTCAATGAGGCTGGCCATTGAGGGAAGCTCGAAGTATTGATTGCCACCGGACGCACACCTGAGACACGGTCTCCCTGTAACGCAACTGCATCGGACGGCGGCACAAAGTTGGCGTCATCAACATGGGAAAGCGATTCGATTGTTTCCACGCGTAGCTTTAGGTATGGCTTCCCACCATCGGTGACGTCCACTTCCTGAGCGAGATTACTGCCCTGAAACGGGACGATTCGATTGTAGACGGTCTGGAACCAACCGAATCCACGGCTGTAGCGAAGAATGGAGCTGTCGGGTTCAAAACAATACTGGGTTGGGTCGCTGATCGCCGAGTCATTTTCAATTAGGACACACTGAAGCTTGTAACCGCTGAAAGTGCGTTCCAGGTTTCTCCCATGAAAACCGTGTAGCGTGGCAGCGTAGGAGAAAGGGGTAACTACCTCCGCGCGAACCTGTGACTCTGCACTACTTGGCCACCGTTGATCCCCGTGACGATACAAACCCTTGTCGGTAGCATAGTCCGTTTGATTGAAATTATCGCTCTTGTATATGCGTTTGTACTTTTTTGCCGCAGCCCAGTATTCCTCGTATACGCCGCTATGCACGTTGTCGCCATCTTCGTCAAACTGGTCGTAGGTCACCACGATGTGCCAAGGGAGCAAATCTGTCGATTGCAATCCGCTCAGGGCGGTTTCTTTGCTCAGCCAGTTGGGCAGATCCACCGCGTCTGCGCCCGCCGCCTTTTTTCCGCCCCTTAGACTCATGCTTACGGATGTCGCCGGAGGCACAGCGACTACTGAATCCGATTTCGTCTGGGTGGCCACAACCAGAATTCTCAGATCCCCATTCCGATTCACCGAAGTGGGGCGACCCTCTTGCGCGTAAACAGCAGCAAGCGAACTAATAATCAAGATTGAGAACAATACGACGGCAAAGGGTTTGGGCATGTATTGCTCCTATCTGTGTGACCCTTCTTGGGTTTCCATTCTATTACGATTCTGAACACGGGAATGTGGAGTGGAATTAAGTCAGCAGATGCCTGCCTAACGCGCTATCGGACTCGCCAGATCGCGCTGAGGCGTCAGCCGATGCGGGCGAGATGGTCAGTCAGGCGTTGCACGTCCTGCCATGTCCGCAAGGGACTCCGTGGGAGCTGCTTGAGTGGCGCAAGGAGGTGCGATTTCCAAAATTCCGGTTGTTGTCCCCGGTGGACACTTGTTCGCTACCGCGAGTTATCAGGCAGTGGTGGCAAAGCGCAAAAATCCGGGCCCATCTCCGGTCTTACGGATCTCTCAACCTGCGGCGGCTTCAGCGGATGGCTGCGCCTCAGTTGTCGTGCCGATAGACTTGGCGGTGACTTCGAGTCCACTCTTGTTCATATCGAATCTCTGCTTGCGGTCCAAGCCCTTGACAAATTCACGCGCCGCCTTAGCAATCGCTCCAGGAAGGCTCGACGCGTCCACTTTGACGGTCGACTCCCGTGTTTCTTCGTTTCGATCTCTATAGCGACATCGCACCTCAAATGTTTTCATGCTGTTAGCCTCCTTTTTCTGACGATGAAAAACAAAAACCGGTTGGCGCACTCCAAGCCACGCAAAGGTCCTAAAACCGCCGTGACGTTTAGCCCGGACGATGCTTTCGACTCGCAGCTTTCTTCGCGGGCTTCTTCGTTTTCAGGGTCTTAATCTCCGCCTTAAGCTTCTCATTCTCTTTGGTCAACGCATCGCGGGCCGCTGTCATAGTCTCAAGATCGTTTCCCACTTGGCCGCTCTCTTTCTGAAGTTCCGCCACCCTGGCCTTCAATTGCTCGTTCTCTTGCAAGGTCTTGGTGTCCTTGCAGGCAGCCAGGGGCAAACTCAGCACGATTGCCACAGCAAGCGTCACCCAAGCGTTTTTGCGCGTCATACGTCATCCTTCGCTGACAAGAATTTGAATTGCATGTGGAACGACCGATAGCGGGTGAGGAGGGGAGCCACCGCCGGCAACTGTGCCAGCGTAATGGAGTTTCTTAGCTCGCGCAAGCCCGATAAACCGGCGGCTGGGCCAAGTCGGCGGCGAAGGCAAAGCCTTTGCGGCAAGCTAGTTCGAGGAGTTCGCAGTCGCGCGACGGATAATCGACGCTAACGCGGATTTGATGCCCCTTGCTGGGCAATTTGTTTAATCATGGCATCGTTCTGTTCGATGCTGCCCTTCACGAGCTCGGTCTTTACTTCCGATTTCTGTCCTGCCAGCAGGTTGATTTCAGTCTCGAACGTGCGGTAGCCCGGCAACTCAATCTTGACGCGATGCTTTCCGGACGCGATCTCCAGCGAATGGAACTTGCCGCCGAATTCGCCCACATGTCCTACGTATCGGCCATCGAGAAACACGGCGGCCCGATTCGGTTGCACCGTCAGCTTTAATGTCGAACGTGCCGATGGCGTGATCCAACCGGCGCTTTTTTGCATCGCCACGCGCACCGTTTGCTTCTGGCCAGGTTCGACCACAATCTGGCGAACAAAGTCGTCGAGGCCCGCCTGCCGGACACTGATCTGATGCTCACCGGGCAGCAGCATCACTTTCTTGTCGCCTTTGAGTTCTTTCAGATAGCCAACGTATTGACCGTCGATCCAGACACCGGAGTCCCGTTCCACTTTGGTCACGCCCTCAAACTGCACTTCCCCCATCACCTGATTGTCCGCGTAACTATTTGCGGCGAAAAAGAACAGAATCAATACCGCCACAAGTGGGACAAGCCTCACGAGCCCGAGCAGCTTCCCATTTCGTAAGAGTTCATTGCGTTTATTGAGCATGCTTCCCCCTTCGCCAATTCACGATAGTTGAAACGGAGTGCAATTAGGCAACCAACCGCAACTTCCAGAAAACCGCCCCAAATCTAAGAAACGGCTAGGTTTGTCACGATCTTCTTATTTGTTGTCTGCATTCATTCGGTAGTACTAGACCGCAAAAAATACTCGCCATCCGCCGTTCTGGGCAGGGTTCTACGCTGCTCAGCCGATGCGGGCGAGGTGGTAGCGGCGCTGCCATTCGGGGGGGAGCTGGCGGAGGAGGCGCTGCATGGTGTCGTGCTGGGTGGAGTCGGCGGCGAGGGCGAAGGCTTCGCGGCGGGCGAGCTCGAGGAGTTCTTTGTCGCGCAACGGGTTGGCGATGTGAAAGCCGAGGTTCCCGGCCTGGCGGGTGCCGAAAAACTCGCCGGGGCCGCGGAGGAGGAGGTCGGTTTCGGCGATTTCGAAACCGTTGGAAGTGCGCACCATGGTGTCGAGGCGGGCGCGTGCGAGGTCGTCCTTGGCGGCCGCTGAGCGGCCGACTGTCATGCGTGCTGGGGCGACGAGGATGCAATGGGATTTTTGCGCGCCGCGGCCGATGCGGCCGCGAAGCTGGTGGAGCTGGGAGAGTCCGAAGCGCTCGGCGTGCTCGATGACCATGACGGTAGCATTGGGGACGTCGACGCCAACTTCGACAACGGTGGTGGCGACGAGGATTTGCGCCTCGTTCTTGCGGAAGCGCTGCATGACTTCTTCTTTTTCGTCGCTGGAGAGGCGCCCGTGGAGGAGGCCGAGCTTTAGTTTTGGAAAAACTTCGCGCGAGAGGCGCTCGTATTCTTCCATGGCGGCTTTTAGTTCGAGCTTAGATTCTTCGATCACCGGATAGACAACGTAGGCCTGATGGCCGGCGGCGACCTCGCGGCGGAGAGATTCCCACACGCCGGGGAGATGCTGCTCGGAGGTCATGCGCGTGACGATGGGCGTGCGGCCGGGCGGGAGTTCATCGAGAACGGAAACGTCGAGGTCGCCATAGAGTGTGAGAGAGAGGGTGCGCGGGATGGGCGTGGCGGTGAGGACGAGAACGTGCGGGGCGTGGCCGTGGGCGGCGGCTTTGTCCATCAGGCGTTTGCGCTGGAGGACGCCGAAGCGGTGCTGCTCGTCAATGGCGACGAAGCCGAGGCGGGCGAAGGCGACGTTGTCTTCGATGAGGGCGTGGGTGCCGATGACGAGTTGGGCTTCGCCCGTGCGGATGCGCTCGAGGACGGCGGATTTTTCGGCAGCTTTCAGGCCGCTGATGAGGAGGTCGACGCGATAGCCCGCTTTGGCGAGGATGCGGCGCGCGGAAAGAAAATGCTGGACGGCAAGAATTTCGGTGGGGGCCATGAGGGCCGCTTGAGTGCCGTTTTCGATGGCGATAACCGCGGCCTGCAGCGCGATGATGGTTTTGCCGCTGCCGACGTCACCCTGGAGGAGGCGATTCATCGGGGACGGCTTTTCGAGGTCCGCGGCGATTTCGGCGAGGACGCGTTTTTGCGCGGCGGTGGGCTTGAAGGGGAGGATGCGCTTGAGGGCTTGGCGGATGGCGTCTTCGCGGAGGCGGAAGGGGATGGCGTTTTCCTTGCGAGTGGCTTGGCGATCGAGAGCGAGGCTGAGTTGATAGAGGAAAAATTCCTCGAAGATGAGGCGCTGCTGTGCTGGGGAACGAAAAGTGTTCAGGGCGTCGAGAGATTCGCCGGGTTCGGGGAAATGGGTGTGATGAAGTGCTTCACCGCGTGTGGGATAGTTGAGGCGTTCGCGCAAGGCTTGCGGCAAAACGTCGGGCATGCGCGGATCGATGAGCTGGACGGCGGCGTACATGGCGCGGCGAATCTGGCGGGAGCCAAACGTGCCGATAGCTTCATAGATGGGAACGATGCGGCCGACTTCAGTGGAGTCAAGTTCCTCGTTGCTGAGGACTTCGATTTGCGGATTGATCATCTCGATGCGCGCGGGGCGGAGCTTGTCGATTTCGGCTTTACCGTGGAGGATGAGAAGCTGGCCGGCCTTTAAGCGGCCTTCGAGATAGCCGCCGTGAAAAAATTTGCAGGGGAGCGAGCCGCCGGCGTCGTCCTGGACGAGGAGATGATAGATAGCGTCGCGGCCGCCGCGCATGCTGCGGATGGCCTGGCCGCTCATGACGCGCGCGCGAATGGTGTAGGTGCCGTTGGGCTGGATGTCTTTCACTTTGGAAAAATGGATGCGGTCTTCGTAGCGAAAGGGGAGGTAGCCGAGGAGATCCTCGAGCGTGTAGATGCCGCGCTGGGCGAGGAGTTCGGCGCGCTGCGGGCCGACGCCTTTGATCATGCGAACTTCGGTGCTGAGGTCCATAGCCATTTGTAAATGCGCCCGCCGCGCTGAAGAGGGCATCCTCTTTATATCATTCCCGCTGCTAAGATATAGAGCTGGCGAAACTTGCATCGTTGCTGTCCGTCTCTATAGAGTGAGCATTCGTGTCGCAAACGGGAGGTTCCATTGGCGGTAGACCGTCTGACTGGTTCAGAGAAGCGCGCACTGGTTTTGTGGGTTGCGGCTGGAATTCTCGGAATCGTCTTTGCCCAAAAATATTTTTTCCGCGCGTTTCCAGAAGCGTCGGTTAATTTTCAAGTGTCGCGCGAAGAAGCCCTCTCGCGCGCGCAGAAATTCGCCACCGGACTAGGGGAGAACGTCAGCGGCTACCGATCCGCGGTTGCTTTCGACGTGGACGAGGAAGCCAAGACTTACCTCGAACGCGAACTGGACCTGCAACGCGCGAACCGGCTCATGTCGTCGGACCTGCACATGTGGTATTGGGAAGTGCGCTTCTTTAAGCCGCAGCAGGAAGAAGAGTTCCAGGTGCGTGTGAGTCCCGCGGGGCAAATCGTTGGCTATGACCACAAAATTGAGGAATCGCGGGCTGGGCCTTCTTTGGAGCGCGCCGCCGCGGAAGCCACCGCGCAGAACTATCTGACATCGAAACTGGGAATGGATTTGAGTGGCTGGGACGTTCTTCCCGAAGAAGCAAATTCCAAAAAGAAACCGAATCGCTTGGATTGGGAATTCACGTGGGAGAAACACGGGTTCCGCGCGAAAGAGGCGCCCTATCGGCTGAAAGTGAGTTTGCTGGGCGACCGCGTTGGTGGAAGTGAAGAATTCCTGAAGGTGCCGGAGGCCTGGCAGCGAGGCTTCTCGCGGATGCGCTCGGGAAATAACACGCTGGCAGGGGTTTTTATTGCGCCGTATATCGTTCTGCTGGCCATGGCGGTATGGCTGGCGATTCGGTTCACAATTCGAGGGCAGACGAAGTGGCGAGGCGCCATTCTGCTTGGTTTGATCGTTGCGGCGCTGCTCTTCCTGCAAAGCCTGAATGACTGGCCGCACTGGGCCTCAAGCTACGACACCAATCAGCCCTACGCAAATTTTATTGCGATAAGACTTACGCTGGCTTTGCTGTTCTCGGTGGCTACGGCCTTGACGGTCACACTGGTGCTTCCTTCTGCGGAGCCTCTGTATCGCGCCTCTCAGCCAGAGCGGATGCGGCTATCGCGAGCGTTTACGCTGCGCGGATTGCGTTCCAAGGAATTTTTCTCGGCGGCGGTGGTAGGAGTATCCATGGCCGCGGCGCACATCGGCTACGTCGTGGCGTTTTATGTGATAGCGAGCAAATATGGCGCCTGGGCGCCGCAGGAGTTAAATTTTGATGATTCGGTGAACACCGCTTTTCCGTGGATCTCCGGAGCGGCTATCGGGCTGCTGGCTTCGACAAACGAAGAGTTTACCTTCCGCCTGTTTGCAATTCCTTTTTTCAAACGGATTACCGGTTCGCGCTGGATCGCGGTGATAGTACCGGCGTTTCTCTGGAGCTTCCTGCACAGCAACTACCCGCAGGAACCGGCATACATCCGGGGAATTGAAATTGGTCTGGTGGGGATCGTCGCCGGTATTGTGATGCTACGCTGGGGAATTCTGGCAACGCTGATCTGGCATTACACTGTGGACGCTTCGCTGGTCGGACTGCTTCTGATGCGTTCGAACAGCTTGTACTTCAAGGTTTCGGGGGCGGTGGTGGCTGCGGCAGCGCTCGCCCCGCTGGCCTTTGCGTGCCTTTCGTACCTGACGCGTGGCGGATTCGAAACGGACGAAGAGCTGCTGAATCGCGCGGAGCCCGCGCCGGAATTTGATTTCACGGCGGAGCCGGCTGTCACCACCGTTGAAGCCACGTCGGCTCGCTATGAGGCGCTTGCTCCGGCGATGATTGCGTTCCTGGTTGTTTGCGGGCTGGCCGGAGCCGCGTCAGTGTGGCGGTTGAAACCACAGACGATTGGCGATTATTTGAAACTCTCCGTGGATGCGCGTTCCGCTCGCGCGCGTGCGGACGAGATACTGCGACAGCACCACGTGGATCCGAATTCGTATGGACATGCCACGGTCCTCGCGGATATCGCCAATCCTATCACCAACGAATATCTGCGCCGACGCGTTGGAATTTCTGGAATCAATGCGATTTACGAGAATCAGGTGCCGGCGGCACTCTGGCGTGTGCGCTATTTTCGCGACGGCCAGCCGGAAGAGTATGCGGTGATACTGCGGCCTGACGGCGCACTGCACTCCATCCACCATACGCTGGCAGAGGAAACGACAGGAGCCTCGCTAAGCAAAGAAGAAGCCAGAGCGCGTGCAGAGAAATACCTCGCCGAAGAAAAGAAAATGGATCTCAAGTCCTGGTCACTCGTCGAATCGAGTTCCGATAAGAAACCGCACCGGATCGATCACTCGCTGACTTGGCAGCAAAACGTGGCGCTCGACGCGGGTTCCGTGGCGGCCGCCAACACCACCGACCATGCGTATGCTCGAATCGATGTTCAGGTCCTCGGTGACGAAGTGGCGAATTACCGCACCTACATCAAGATCCCCGACGAGTGGGTGCGCAAACAAAAGGAGCTTACGCCCGGTCGCACCATCGTCAATTATGCAGTCCCCGGGCTGTTCTTCGGCGGGCTTGGCATCACGGGACTGATCATTTTTCTCATCCACTTGAAATCGGATGCGGCGCGCGCGATTCCGTGGAAACGAATCGGATTATGGTCTCTATGGGGACTCTGCGGGTTTCTTGCATCCCTCGCGTTTGGTAGCCGCTTCGCGAGCTTGCTAGACGCATACGACACTTCGAATCCGCTGAAGTTCACGTATGCGATCTTTGCCATCAGCTTGCTGCTCTTTGGGCCGTTCGTTTTCGGCGCGATCGCGCTTTTGTTCGGAACGGCGTGGTTCTACGGCACGCGGGCTTTCGGCGAAGAACACATGCCTGGCTGGCTTGGCATGCCAGCGAACTATTATCGTGACGCGTTTTGCATCGGCCTTGCCGGTTCTGCTGCGCTGCTCGGCCTGCAACGACTTGTCGCCGTAGCATCCCCGTACTGGCCGACCATGCACCGCGCGCTCCCTTCTTTCTTTGGCCAGGAGTTTGACGCCACGCTCCCTGCCGTGTCATCCATAGCCGGCACTCTGCAGCATGGGTTGATGCTCACGGGAATCGTTGTTGCCGTCGCTGCTTTCGTAGCGGCTCAGGTTCGGCACCCGGGACTTCGTCTCTTGTTTCTCCTTTTCGGCGCGCTCTCTGTCACACCCGGAAACTGGGGAAGCCCTGCCGATCTCACCAAGCAGTGGTTGACGCAGCTGATCCTCCTTGGCGTTGTCGTGTTTGGAGTACGCTACGTCCTTCGTTTTAACATTCTTGGCTGTTTCCTGGTGGTGGCCGGAACTTCGTTGCTAGGCGGAGCAACAGAGTTGCTCTCGCAGCCGGATTCGTTCTATCGCACAAATGGCTACGCCGTTCTGGCGATGCTGGTCCTGCTTTTTGCCTGGCCGCTTGTGGCTTGGCGGTTGGGAGATTCGATGGATACCGCCTAGCAACTCGAATCTGAGTTTGGGCCGCCCGCGAAGGGCCGAAATCCAGCTCGCTGCGTCTAAAACTTTAGAAATCCTGGAAACAAAATCCACAGGTTCGCCGTTGATATAGTGGGAAGCGGTGCTCACCCAAAGGGGAGAAGCACGTCCAAATTGGGTGGTCCCGTGGTGCGCAGCGTTCAGGCGAGCGCTAGAATCTGCGCTAAGGTGTTGCAATAGAAGCTGCAACGCTGATTCACGCGAAGAGAAAGCGAAATATGCCGCTCCCCAGATGGGCTCTGGCTTTGGCCGATAACAACGGTCGCTCGGGTAGCACGGACGCCGCCCTGGCCTCGGTGATTTCATTGTCCCACCTCGATGAGCGGGCCCTGGTCGCGGAAGCACAGGCCGGCAGCCGCGCGGCTTTCGAGGAACTGGTGCGCCGCCACGACCGTGACGTGCTGAGGTTGGCGCTCAATCTGATGAAGCGCCCGGAAGACGCCCGGGACGTTTACCAGGAAGCGTTCCTCAAGGTTTACCGCAATCTCCACCGTTTCCGCTTCGAGTGCAGCTTCTATACCTGGCTCTACCGCATTGTGACCAACGTTTGCCTGGACCATCTGCGCCGCCGCCAGGCACGTCCCGAAGACCAGTCTCCGGAATTGAACTCCGGCCACCAAGAGGAAGGCATTACCGATTTCTTCGAGCGCCAGCGGGAGCATCGCCCGACGCTGGATCCCGAACGCACGTTTATCGGGAAAGAGATCAAGGCGCGCATCGCCATCGCGATGGAGCGCTTGTCGCCGCGCGAACGCATCGTTTTTGAGATGAAGCACTACCAGGGCCTGAAGCTGCGGGCGATCGGCGACGCGCTCGGCACGACCGAAGAAACCGTGAAGAATTCGCTGTTCCGCGCTACGCGCAAACTCCGCCACGAGCTGGGAGGACTGCGATGAGCGTCTTTGAGAAGAACTTGAGCTGCAAAGACGTGGCGCCAATTCTGGTTTTCTACGCATGCGACGAAGTGAGCGAGAAGGAACACAAGCAAATTGAGGCCCACGTGGCGGGTTGCGCAGCGTGCGCCGCGCAGCTTGCCGAAGAAAGCGATCTCCAGAAAGCCATGGTTGCTGCTCTGCAACCCGCCGATGAAATTGATGCTTCAGGAATCCTCCTTTCACAGTGCCGCAGCGAGCTTGCCGAAACCCTGGATGATCTTTCCGCACCTCCGATTCAGGAGCGCTGGCGTCCCTTTGGCTGGCTGCGCAGCTGGATGGCCATGCGTCCCGCGTGGAGCGGCGCGCTGCTGGTGGTGTTCGGGATTGTGGTGGGAACTCAGCTTGTTCCGTGGATGCAGAATAACAATCGCGGCGACGCCAACGGCCAGGCTATGAATGTGGTAGCCAAGCAGCCGTTGACGCCGGACCAATTGTCGGGCATGACTTTCTCAGGAATTAGTTTTTCACCTTCTTCGGGCTCAGGTTCTCCGAACGTGCAGGTGCATCTTGATGCGGAGCAGCCGATCGTCTTAACCGGCAACGCGGACGACAGCGACATGCGCAGCGTGCTTACCTACGTCGTTGAAAATGGCGAGCGCTTTGACGCCGGAGTCCGCCTCGATTGCCTCGAAGCGTTAAAGGCAGCTTCGCGGGATCAGCAGGTGCGCCGGGCGCTGATCAACGCGGCGCGCAAGGATCAGAATCCCGCGGTGCGCATGAAAGCTTTGGAGTCGCTGCGTGATGCGGCTTCGCAAGATGACGTCCGGCAGGCGCTGCTCGATGCACTGGAGCATGACGCCAATCCCGGCGTGCGCGTGGAAGCCGTCAATGTATTGGTTGGATCTTTGCAGCATGGAGAGCCGGGAGAAAAGACGAACGAACCAGAAGTTGCGACACAGTTGGTCAAGCCAGTTGGCCCGGAGCTGGACGCCTCCGTGGATCGCGTAGTGCAAGTGCTGGAACAGTTGCAACGGCAGGATCCCAGCCGCTACGTGCGATTGCGCAGCGCCGCCGCTCTGCGGCAAATTGGCCCGCGCGAAGTGCAGTGACCGTTCAGACGGTTAGAGATTTCTTTCGATGACGAACTTGGGACTCCATCAAACGCTTTTTGCCGTTGCGCGCCGCGTGGCGCTGTTCCCTGCGCTGTTGCTCCTTCTTTCCGTAGCACGACTCGCGCCGCCGGTTTTTGCGGCCGAGGCTTCAGAACCAGCGTCCCTTGAGCACACCTTATCGGCTGATCCGGGATCGCAGCACGCCTCGGTAGTTCGCAGCGGCGTGCTGGGCACCAGAGACGGCCTAACGTTGCGGCTCACGACGGATCTCGGATCCGTCAATATTGTTCAGCTCGATGCTGGCGCGCCACCCGTGGTGCGTTACACCGTGCACATCGAAACCGATGCGCGGGGCCCCGCCGCTCAGGCCCTTCTTGATTCTTACTCTCTCAAGGCCAAGCCGAGCTATTCGGGAGTGGAAATTACGGGGACGCTTCCGCCGCAGGCGGCGCGCTCCGCGGATGCACAGTTCTGGGTGCAATTTGAGGTTGCGGTGCCACGCGGATACAACGTCGAGGTGATCACCGAGGCCGGTGACATCACTACGGCGGACATCGGCGGCACCGCATCCCTGCACACTCAGGGTGGAAACATCAAGACGGGGCGTATCGGTACCACGGGAGTGCGAGATGCTTCGCGGGGGCGATCCGTCGCCAAGCTGGAGACGGAAGGCGGGCACATCCAGGTGCAGGAGGTTGTTGCAGGTGACCTCACGGCCATCACGGGCGGCGGGCACATCAATGTGGGCAACATTGCCGGAGACGCCGCGCTGCGCACTGGCGGCGGGCATATCCGCGCCGGACAAATTGGCGGGCGCTCCGAACTGGATACCGTTGGCGGCAACATCACCGTCGCTCATGCGGGAAGTTTCGTCAGTGTGCGCACCGGCGGCGGACAGATCGATTTTGGCGAAGTGCGCGGCTCGGTACGTGCACAGACCGGCGGTGGCGGGATTCGCATGATGTACGTTTCCGGCCCGATCGAATTGGAGTCGAGCAGTGGCAGCATCTGTTTGACGCGAGTTGCCGGCGCTCTGCAGGCAGCTACCTCCGGCGGGACAATTACCGCGTGGATCAATCCGGATGCGCCTTCCGGCGGGGGGAACGTGCACCTGGCGGGCGCATCGCAATTGGCTTCCGGCAATGGCGACATCATCGTCTTTCTTCCGCGGAATCTCGCGGCAACTATCGACGCCGTCGTGGCAAGCGGGGGCGAACATCACATTGAAGCGGATCCGGCATTGCACTTGATGATGCAGGCGTCTGGCAATGGCTCCGGCCCGTTGCACGCCGTGGCTACGCTCAACGGTGGCGGCGCTCCGCTCAAATTGCGAACTACCGGTGGAAAAATTCGCCTTCAATTCCTGGATTCGGACGTCGCTCTTCACAATTCGCTCATCCGCGAACAAATGGACCGGCTCAACCAAAGATTGACGGAAAATGGATTTGAGGCGGTGAAGTTTTCCAAAGGAATAGGACCGGCCGAGTCAATTCCTACAGAAATGCCTACGCCTTCCGATGCCAAAATGGATTGGCTGGAGAGCTGGCTGAACAGCCTGGAGATCAGCATTCGCGGAGGGTTAACCGAGGATCCTGACGATTTCCAGAAGCGCCTAGTCAATTCTCCGAAGCCTTCTTATCCAGCCCTCGCGCAGAGAGCCGGTTTGCAGGGATACGTGAAACTTCAGGTGCGAGTCAAGAAAGACGGCAGCGTTGAGGTGCAGAAGCTATTGGAAGGCGAGCCCGCGCTCGCCGATGCCGCTATCGCGGCCGTAAAGACGTGGCGTGCAAAACCAGCTTCGATGAACGGCAAGCCCGTCGAAGTGATTTCGACGGTAACGTTTAATTTTCAGCTGCACTGAGCGGCAGCCGCTCCGGTGCGCGCGAATTTTGTTGGGGACCTCGGTAGTTGTTAACAAGTACTCGAAGGGGGTAGAACCTTATGCGCCGTCCAGCTCTCCGCGCCACTGCTCTAGGTGTTTTGCTTTCAGCCGTACTTTGGGCCGTTCCCAGTTTTGCCATCAGCAAGGACTTCAATCAATCCTATCCTTTACAGCCCGGCGGCTCGCTGGAGCTGCAGAACGTCAACGGCACAGTGGACGTGCAGGGGTGGGACCGCAACGAAGTTGAAATCCACGCGGTGAAAACAGCGAAGCAGAAGGAGTCCGATCTGGAGCGCGTGTCCATCGATGTGGACGCGCGGCCGGACGCCGTCTCGATCGCTACGCGCTATCCGCAGAACGAGGGCGTGGAAGTGGCGGTCGATTACACTATTCACGTGCCGCACGGGGCGCGCCTCGAGCATATCGGCACGGTAAACGGCACGCTGAAGATTGCCGGCGTAGAAAATGTGGAAGACCTGCACACCGTGAACGGCAATATCGAAGTGTATGAAGCCGGCGGGATGGTCCACGCGCACACCACCAACGGCAACGTGCACCTGGAGCTGACGCACCTTCCGGACAAAACCGGCGCCACGGCTGAAACGACGAACGGGTCTCTCGTTCTTGCTGTGCCATCGGACATGCAAGCGGATGTCGAGGCTCGCTGCTTGAATGGAAACTTCTATTCTGAACTCCCCATGACGATGGAGAGCAATCAGCGTCCCCGGGAAGTGCACGGCAGGCTGGGACGCGGGGGCGCTCCAATTCATTTGCGCACGGTGAATGGCGGAATTCGCGTGGTCATTCTGCGGTCGACGGTCTGACGGTTTAGTTTTTGCCGCGTCTAACCGCTAAGGAGGATGGGATGACAATGAACAAACGAAATTATCTTACGATTGGCGGGGCGGCGGCGCTTGGGCTGGCGTTGATCGCGCTGCCCGGCAGTTCCGCGGCGCCGCAGAAACCCAGCGATGCAACGATTGCCCGCTTGCAGCAAAGGATTAATGAGCTGGAGGCGAAATTGCAGGCGCAGCTCGATAGCCGGGCTGATCAAAGGATTGAACTGAACGACGCGGACGAACTTGGGGATCCGGCTCAGACGATCGTTGTCGAGCAGGACCCCGGGCGGATCGAAGTGATGCCTGAAATCGCGGGAGATGATGTAAATGTTTTCATGGGCGACGACGGTTCGAGCTGGCTGGGCGTTGAAACCCATGAAGTGACATCCGACAAGGCCAAGGAACTGAAGCTCTCCGCCGAACGCGGCGTGGTGCTGGGAAAGGTCGTTGCGGACAGCCCGGCGGCCAAAGCTGGACTGAAAGAAAATGACGTGGTGACGGAGATTAATGGGCAGCGCGTGGAAGGAGCGGCGCAATTCCGGCGCATGATTCATGAGATTCCCGCGGGGCGCAGCATCCAGCTCACCGTATGGCGCGATGGGCGTTCACAGACGATTAGCGCGACGCTCGGGAAATCCGAAGAGCGCCGGCACGCCATGAAGATGATGACGCCGACGACGCCCGGGGCGTTCGCGTTTCGCATGCCGGAGATTCCCGAGATTCCATCGATGGAGTGGAACGGAAATATGCTCTTCGGCGGCGGGCAGCCTCGGCTGGGAATTGATGCGGAAGATATCAGCGGTCAGCTGGGAACATTTTTCGGCGCGCCCGATGGCGAAGGGATACTCGTTCGCGATGTGAACTCCGGTTCGCCGGCAGAAAAAGCCGGAGTGAAAGCGGGCGACGTGATCACCTCGCTGAACGGGGAGCGCATCCGCACGGTCGGAGAGCTGCGCGAGAAACTGTCCGCGAAACGTGACGAAAAGGATCGGACAGTGAAGCTGGGAGTGCTGCGCAATAAGGGCGAGATTTCGCTCAACGTGGAATTGCCGGCCCCGGCGGCGCGGACCAAGCGGACTATTTCGCATCGCACCAATATTTAACGAACGCCAATGCTGGAAGGCCCCCGGCAGTGCCGGGGGCCTTTTTTATTTTCAGTTCGCCTCAACATTGCGGGAGAACTCGCTTACGATTCTTCCGGAGGCAGCCCGGAGAGCGCCGCATCGAAGGCCGCAAAATGATGGTGGTGCTCGTCCGGTTCGTTGAGCGCGGCGCCGTCACGTTCCACCCAGGCGTGCGCCTCAAACTTATCGTTTTCCTTTCGAATGCCGATGCGCAGGTGCGAGTCTATGCCCTGCCGTCCGAGTAGCCACCAAAGAGTCATGGATTTTGCCAAACAGGAAGGATGAACGAAGCCGTGCCGGTCGGCGGCATTGACCATGTGCGCGGCCATTGCCGCCTCCTGGCTCACGAGAGCAGAGTCACATTTCTGCCTGGCATTCGAAGGGGATAGTTGCAGTGCTGCTTGCGTGGCTCGAAAACCGCGCCAACGCAAACTGAGGGCCACCAATGGCAGCAACACGATCGCGCGCAGAAAAAGAGCCTGCGCGGGGCGCTCCAGCGTGCTAAACCGCCGGAGCCGTTTCCACATCAGCAGGAAGAACTTGGAGCAACCCGCTATCCACGAGCCGGCTCAGAAGATCCATCAGGTTGGAGCGCAGCAGTTCCGGTTCGACGTCGAACTCGGCGAGAAGCTCCTGGTAAGCCGCGTCAATATTCGGTGAACCCGTCACGAGTTGCCACATGCGCGTGCCCGTCTCGTCGAGCCCGAAGTACTGCTCCGTCTCGAGGTTCAGCAAAACCGACTCTCGATCCAAAAGGCGGACCAGAACGTGGGTCGGCGTGGCGGCTCGGTCGGTGAATGAAACCATCGGCACGGCTCCTCCAGAGAAATCCCTCGCGCTCCATTCCACCGCGGGAAGATTACCTATCGACAGTATTCTACCGGGGATTGCTCGAGTTCGCCACGTACGGGAGGACCGAAGAAGTTGCCTCCCTGTCTGCGCGCGATCAGGGCCCCGATTGTGTCCGAAGGGAAGACAGGCTATAAAGTTCGTGGTGCCCGAAGCCGCGATCAGCATTGAAGCTCTTGCGAAGTGGTTCCCCCCTGCGCGCAGCGGATGGCGTACTTTTTTTCAGCCCTTTGAAAAACCGACCGCCGTCGCGCTGGCCGGCGTGTCGTTCCAGATTCGCGAAGGAGAAGCTCTGGCGCTTCTCGGCGCCAACGGGGCGGGCAAATCCACGCTGCTCCGGATCATCGCGACGCTGCTTGTGCCCACGAGCGGCCACGCGCGTGTCGCGGGCCACGACACCGTCCGCGATTCGCGCGAAGTGCGCCGTCGCCTGGGTTATCACGCCGGCACGGACCACGGCTTCTATGCGCGGCTTACCGCGCGTGAAAACCTGCTCTTCTTTGGCCAATTGAATTTGCTTTCCAGATCCGCCGCGGCCCAGCGCATCTCGCAACTCGCCGAACAATTTCAGTTCGGTGAAGCGCTCGACCGCCAGGTGCGCACGCTGTCCACCGGCACGGTCCAGCGCCTAAGCTTGGCTCGCGCCATTCTCCACAAGCCCGGGGTCCTGCTTCTCGACGAGCCCACGCGCAGCCTCGACGCCATCGCCGCCGCGGAATTTCGCCGCTTCCTGAAATCGGAAGTGCTGCGCGGTGGCCGGACTTCCCTGCTCTTCGCCTCGCACACGCTCGCCGAAGTCGAGCTGCTCGCGGATCGCGTGGCCGTGATTGACGCCGGCCGCCTGCTGGCTTGCGACGCCGTCTCTAAGCTGAAGCTGAGCGCCGGCGCATCCTCGCTGGAAGAAGTTTTTCTTCGCCTTACCGGCCACGATGGAGCTCCGTCCGCCGGAGAGCGTGTATCATGATCCGCATTCTCCGCGAAATTTGGCTTTTTTTCTGGCGCGACCTCTGCATCGCGCGTACTTATCGCACGGGATTCGTTTTGGAAGCCATCGAAGCGCTCTTCGGCGCCGCCATGTTTTATTACATTGCGCGTTTCGTCGATACGCCGGCGCTCCAGCAGGCCTTGCCGCAAGGCGGCAGCTATTTTGCTTTTTCTCTCGTCGGTTTCGTCTTTCTGGACTATCTCAACGCCGCCCTGGACACCTTCGATCGCGGCCTCGAGGAATCGCGAGACACCGGCACTCTGGAACATCTCCTCATCACGCAGACCTCGCTCCCTGTTTTCGTTGCCGGGTCGGCCATTTATCCGTTTGTCGCCACAACGCTGCGCATCGTCATCTACGTCGCTTGGGCAGCAGCGCTTTTTGGATTTCCGTTGCACGCCGCGAACTGGCTCGCGGTTTTCGCCGTTTTGCTGGTCACATTGCTCGCCTTCTCCGGGCTCGGAATTCTTTCCGCGAGCTATCTTCTGCTGTTCAAGCGCGGCAATCCGGCGAAGTGGTTTTTTCTGGGGGTTTCTAGTGTTGCCGGCGGCATGCTTTTTCCGGTTAGCATATTGCCGGATTGGCTGCAACTGGTGGCACGGCTCAATCCCGTCACCTACGCGCTGGACGCGATGCGCGCCTCGCTCCTGGGAGGAGCGGACATCGCAGCCCTCTGGCGTCCCCTAACTATTCTGCTCGGTTTTGCCGCCGTGCTGCTGCCGCTTTCGATGACCGTCTTCGCCTGGGCGCTTCGCCGCACCAAGATCACCGGCACTCTGACCCACAGTTGACAAAAAAAAATGGCCGACCCCGCCTCGCGGAACCGGCCAAAAAACTTCTATGCTCCAGGTCTCAGGACTTCTTTTTCTTTACATTCACTTTGGTGTCGATGCCCGGAGCCATCAACTGCAGCTGTTCAAGCCCTTGCTTGGCCTGTTGGCCCCAGGTTCCGCCAGGATCGAGTTCCACCGCCTTCTGGTAGGCTTCGATGGTTCCCGGAGCGAATATCACTTCTTCTTTATCGCCGACTTTCTTCGTGGTCATCTTGTAGACCAGCGAGGCTCCCAGGAGATACCAGGTCTGCGGATTCTTGGGATCGAGTTCGGCGGATTTCTGCAAGGGTTCGACGGCGTCGCCGAGGCGATTCGCGTTGTACAAGCTGATCCCAAAGTTCCGCCACGCGGTTGCCGCGTTTGGCGGATCAAGTTCCGCGCACTTGGTGTAGGCAGCCTTTGCTTCGTCGATCTTTCCCGCTTTCGCCAACGCGTTCCCCAGGTTGTTGTAATATCCCGGCACATCGCCTTTGGCGGCGATCGCTTGCTGGTACGCTTGAGCGGCATCGTCAAAGCGGTTGGCGGTCTCGTAAGCCTCGCCCATCTTGAACCACACCAGATGCGCGTTGGTATCCTTCTCTCCGAGGTTCTTCGACGCCTCCTGGAATTCCTTGACCGCCTGATCGCCCAAGTCCGCCAGTTTTTGCTTGGCCGCATCACGCTGATCCGGAGTCGCCTTTGCCAAATCGCTCTTCGCCTGTTTTTCTTGGTCGATCAGCGTGTTGCCGGCGTTGAAGTGCGCTTTGAGGCCTTCTATCTTGGTCTTCGCCTCTTCATTCTTCTTCAGCTGTTCCTGCACGGCGGCGCCTTGCTTGCCCATGATCTCCTTAAAATCGAAGTTCACCGGCGCTTCCTGGCCGGAACTGATCCGGACCTGACCTTCGTACGGTTTATTGGGTGCTGGGAGCAGGACAAAAACGGAATAAACGCCGGCCCTCAGGTGGGAAAACACGTAGTTTCCGTCTTTATCCGTCTTGGTTTCCGACTTGGCTCCCTGGTCGCTGACCGCCTGAACGCCCATATCCACCCAAGGCTTGCCGGCGACATCCAAGATTTGCCCTTTGATGGTGCTGTCACCCTGAGCGGCGGCACGAGGTGCAAATGCACCCGCCAGTGCAACCAACATCATTGCGGCGAGCACCCACGACTTATCAGAACTCTTCATAACTCCACTCTCCTTTTTCACGGGGAGCCCCTCCCGGAGATGCCTGACTATGTGCGCCCTATTATCTCTCTCAAGCGTGCTGATTCCAAGCCTGCCAACGACGGGCAAGCTCAACGCCCGGCGGAAACGCTTTGGCGGTAGGGGATGGGGTCCGTCGCACCGGCCTCCGCAAAGGCCCGCAACCGCAACAGGCAGCTATCGCATACTCCGCAAGCGGCATCATCATTCTGATAGCAAGACCAGGTGAGCTGTAGCGGCGCGCTCAGTTCCAGGCCTCGCCGGATGATTTCGCTTTTCTTCAGCGTGATCACCGGCGTTACGACTTCGATTTGCGTTTCCGGCCGCGTGCCCACGCGGATCAATTCCTGGAACACGCGGTAATATTCCGGCCGGCAATCCGGATATCCGGAACTGTCTTCCGCCACCGCGCCGATATAAATCGCTCCAGCGCCGACGGCTTCGGCCCAGCTCACCGCCACGGAAAGAAAATGTGCATTCCGAAAAGGGACATACGTCACGGGAATCGTACTCCCCTGCGGTCCAGGCGCGCCCAATTCATTTTCTGGGACGGAAATGTTTTTGTCCGTAAGCGCGGACCCTCCGATCGCGCGGAAGTGCTCGAGTTGCACCACGAGCCGTTCGCGCACGCCGTAGAAATTAGCGATGTCATTGAACGAGCGCCGTTCGCGCTCCTGTGTGCGCTGCCCGTAGCCGGCATGCAGCAAAGAAATGTTCGAAGCGCCATGGCGTTCGCGCGCTATCGCCGTGCAAACGCACGAGTCCATCCCCCCGCTCAAAAGCACCACCGCTTTTCTTTGGTCCATCTCTGTCACCGCTTTAGTCACTACTGCTCTGCTCTAAATCCTTAGCTTCCTTTGCCTCATTTGCTTCATGTACTTCATTTTCCTCAAACGCCCTTGGTCGCCGGATCCCAAATATATTTGTGCAATTGCAACCCCAGCCGCACCGGCAACCCATCCGCCAGAATCCATTCCACCAGCAGGCGCGGCTCAAGGCCCGGCCATTTTCCCTGCGGATCTTCAAACACCGGCGAAAATAAAACCTGTCTTACTCGCCGGGCCAGCCCGTGCTGGTCCGTAAAATCCCGCGCAAATTCGTAATCCCGCCGCGTGGAAAGCACAAACTTCACTTCATCGTTCTCAGATAGCGCCTCGAGATTGCGTATCTCGAAGGTATCCGGTTCGCCGGAATCAGGACACTTCACATCCACAATCTTTATCACTTCCCGGGGCAAGCTCCCGATAAACCGTTCCCCGCTGGTCTCGATCATCACGGCAAATCCCGCAACCACCAGCTTCTCCGAGAGCGGAATGATTTCGTCCTGCAACAAAGGCTCCCCGCCCGTCAACTCCACTAGCGGAACGGAAGCCTGCAAGCCCGGCGTTTCCGCGGAGCGTCCCGCCAACTCATCCACGCGCGCCAATACTTCCTCGACGCTCATCTTCTTCCCACCATGAAACGCATAAGCGGTATCGCACCAAGTGCACCGCAGGTTGCAGCCCGTCAGGCGCACGAAAATGCAAGGCAGGCCCGCGCGTGTGCCTTCCCCCTGTATCGACTTGAAAATTTCCGTGATAACCATTTTGGAGTGCGGCAGCTAGCCGCCGCTTTTCCGGCAGCCGCCCATCGCAACCTACGCCCGTCCAGAATTCGCTTTTCGCCCGCCCCGCCGCGAAAACCAATAAATCGTCCCAAAGAAAAAAATCATCGCGATCACCAGCCGCGGATACCCCGGCGCAATTCCCATTGCCCGGAATACCACAATGTACCCTGCCGCCACCAACAACGCTGGAATTATGATAATCAGCAACGCTCGATTCATCGGCGTACCATTTTCCCCATCCACTAAATCCCGGGCCGGTACTGCGCCCGGCTGGTGTCGGTTTCCCATAAAATGACGTCGGTAACCCGCGCACCCGGCGGCAGATCCTTCAATTGCCGGGTGACTTCGTCACAAAAATATTTCGCCAAATTCTCCGCCGAAGGATTCACCGTCTTGAACGGCTCGAGATCATTCATGAACTGGTGATCCAGCCTGCCCATAATTTCCCGAATCACTTGCTTGAGCTGCGTGAAGTCCACCAGAAGCCCGATGGAATCGAGCTGCGGCCCTTCCAGCGTCACGCGCACGCGATAATTGTGGCCATGCACGTTTTCGCACTTGCCCCGGTAACCTCGCAGGGCATGTCCCGCCGAAAAGGTTTCTTCTACGCTGACTTGAAACATGTCTCTCCAAAATTGCCCAACGCGGTTGCCGCGGATCTCCCTGAATCGTGGCCCATCAGAAGGGACTTGCCGAATGGGCTCCAATCCGCTTGGAGCCGTCACTGGCACCGAGAAAGCGGGCAACATCTGCCAGCTCGTGTGTTGTCCTGTACCGTGGCAGCGACTCCAGGAAAATTTTACCATAGGGCATGCGCTGAAGCCGGGTATCCAGCAGCGCGAGCACGCCGCGATCTGTCTTCGTTCGAATCAAGCGCCCAAAACCCTGCTTCAACGCCAGAACCGCCTGCGGTACCTGAAATTCCGCAAAAGGGTTGCGCCCGTCTTCCTGAAGTGCCCGCACCCGGGCCGCCACGATCGGATCGCTCGGAACCGCAAAAGGCAACCGGTCGACGATCACGCAGGAAAGCTGGTCTCCAGGCACATCCACGCCTTGCCAAAAACTTGCGGTGGCAAAAAGCACCGCGGCCTCGGTGTTTTTGAATCGTTCCAGAAGCACGGAGCGCGGCGCAGTGCCCTGCAACAACAATGGGAAGGACACCCGCAAACGCACCCGTTCGAACAAATCATTCATCTGCGAATAGCTGGTGAACAGGCAAAAGGCCCGGCCCTGGCTCAGCTCCAGCAATTGCACGATTTCATCGGCGGCTTTTGACGGAAAGCCGGCGTCGCGTACGTCCGGCATCCTGCTCGGGAGATAAAGAAGCGCCTGCTTGGGATAATCAAATTCCGGGGGCAGCGCGCGGTCTTTGGCATGATCGATTCCCAGCCGCTGGCGGATGTAATCGAAGCGCCCTCCCACGGTGAGCGTCGCGGAAGTCAGAATCACGCTGTCGAATTGTTCAAACAAGCGCTCCCGCAGAATTTGGCTGACGTCGATGGGCGTGGCCGTCAGGAAGACGCCCTTATTCCTTCGCTCGTACCAGTAGACGAAATTCCGTTCGTTCGATTCGAACAGGAAGGACAGCTCTTGCCGCAGCTCGAAGCTCCGCCGCGCGATGCGCGTTAGTTCTTCCGGCTTGGTCGCGAGCGCCGCAAACTCCGTCTCCATGCTTTTCAGCGAAGAAACCAGCGCATCGTAAGCTTCGCGGTTCTGTTCCAGAAAAGCTTCGCGCTCGCTCCTCAGGAACGAGAACCGCCCGTCGCGTGGGGGAAACAATTCGAAAAACCCGCGGCTGCGCTCGCGAATCCGCTGCGTCTTTCGCAGTAGCGATGGCGTGCCCAAGTGCAGCAGACGCATTGTTTGATCGGCGTCGCGCGCCAGCTCTTCGAACCGGAAATTGGAGATCTGCCGCCCGAAATAGTCGCTGGCTACGTCTTCCATCTCGTGCGCTTCGTCGAACACCACTGCCGAATATTCCGGCAGAATGCTTCCGAAATCGTCCTGCTTCAACGCCAGGTCGGCAAAGAACAAATGGTGATTCACGATGATAAGGTCGGCTTCCTGCGCGCGCTGGTGCATGCCCGTCACAAAACAGGGATTGAACGACGGGCAATTCTTGCCCGTGCAGGTGTCGCGCCGCGCGTCCAGCCTTGTCCACAAATCGGAGTCATCCGGCAGGAAGGTCAGCTCCGCACGGTCGCCGGTTTCCGTCAATTTCGCCCAATCCTTGATTTGCCGGAAAGAGTCCAGCTCGTCCATGCCCTTCAGCAGCGCCTGGTTAGCGGTTTGATCGAGCTTCGCAAGGCACAAAAAATTGGAGCGTCCTTTCATCACTGCCACTTTCAGATTCGGCGCAAAGTGTTTTTGTAGAAAGGGAATGTCTTTCTGGTAGAGCTGTTCTTGCAGCGACTTCGTCGCAGTGGAAATGACCACGCGCCGTCCGCTGCAAATCGCCGGTAGAAGGTACGCCAGCGTTTTCCCCGTGCCCGTGCCCGCCTCCACGATGACGTGATGGTGCGATTCGAAAGCATCGTGCACCATTTCCGCCATCTCCAGCTGCCCGGGCCGGTGCTCGTAGTCGGAGCTGACCGTGGAGGGGTCAAACCCGCCCTGCATGCATTTTTCGAGGAATCCTCCGGGGCCAAAAACCTCCCGCATGGAAGGCTTCTTCGATTCCGTTGCAGGCGCATCCACGGCGCCTTCCGGAGCGGATCCGGCCGCGGTGGGGTCGTCTTCTAGAGGCACATACTCGCGTTCGACAGCCTTCGCCGTGCGCTTTGCCTTCGCAGGTGCCGAATCTCCCGCCGAATTGGTCGTTCGCTTGGCCAGAAATCCGCCTTCCCTCTCGCGCATCGAAACGGAGAGACCAGTTACGATAACATACCCTCCCCTCTCGGTTGGCTTGTGGAACGGCCGCAGTGGGTGGACCTCGCTATCTTGCTTGATTCACAGCATTTAGGACTTGAACACGCCAACTCCTTTTGGCGTGCATCCCGACCTGTTCTCGGGTTACATTCGGGTTGGGCGTGAGAGCGTTTTGCTTCCCAGGAAGGCAAACGCAGACTAGTCTGGCGCGGGGTGCCACAATGAATCGCAATAAATCTCTCTCGTTTTTTTCTGTCCTGGTGTTTGCCATTTTTTCTGCTTCCGCCTGCAGCGGCCCGAAGGGTGGCGTTGGTTGCGTCGGCGCAGCATGCGGATCCGGCAATGGCACAGTCGCCGTCACCATGGTCGCGGATACGCTCCCGGCCAATCCTTCGCTCCTCACTTTTCAAGTCACCATTTCATCCATTACGTTTACTCCAGCTTCCGGCACGGCAACGACCGTCAACCTCAGCCCGGCGCTCACCGTGGACTTGATGCGCCTCCAAACGGACACCGTCTTTCTCGGAACCTTTGCAAACATCCCCGCTGCTCAGTACAGCAGCGTCACTTTGATCCTCACCGGCAATGCCAATATCACCTTTCTAAACGATACGGCCTCCACACTGTCCGGCTGTCTGGCAAATCACATCTGTCCGCTGAGCGTCGCTGCCTCCAGCAACCCCGTTGCCTCTGTTTCTTTTACTCTTTCGCAGAATGCGGTGACAGGCGTCGGGATTGATCTGAATTTCGCCAACGCCGTATCAATCTCCGGCGCTAACCTTGCCGTGAACTTCAGCAACAACAACGTCCTCAGCGCTTTTACTCTGCCGCGCGCGAATTCCAACCTGGCCTCCGGCCAGTTGGATCTGATCGAGGACTTTACCGGCGTGGTCAGCATCGGCAACCCGGCCGTCACCATCGCTTCCGCTTCTGCCACCGGGCGCGGTTCCCTTTTTGCTACCGCGAATTCCAACACCATTCTCAATTCCGACCCCGCCCAAAAACTTTGCCTAAGTCCGACTCCAGGGCAGGTGTCCTCCTGCGTATCCAGCAATCAAGCCGCGAGTATGGACGTGGTCCTCAAATCAGATGGAACGCTGGCCATCCAGGAAATCGAGCCGTTGCTGGGAACGTTGCAGGACACCGTCGAGGGCATCGTTATAGTGATCAACACGGGTAACACTACCCAGTTCACCCTGATTGTCACCGATCTGATTCCCGCGGCCACAAACTCCTTGATCGGCAATCTCCACGTCGGCGACGGGTTGGTCGTGAATCTCGCCGCCAGCCCTACATTCTTGGTCGACACTAAGGGTCTGTCGGTACTCGCTGGCAACTTGAGCAATTTTGTTGGTCAAACCAATACCACCGCATTGCACCTGGGCCAGACCGCCGCCGTTCATGTCATCGCGCCCTTCACTGCCGCCGTCGGAACTACTCTCGCTTCCGCCAATTCCGACACCGTTACCCTCCGCTGGTCCCGGATCACTGCCACGCCAGTCGCTCCGTTTTCCCCCAACATCTTCAATCTCACCAGCTTCCCATCCTTCTTGGCCGCCACCGGCACAGCCGAGGTGCAAGACTTCGCAGGTACTCCCGGCACTCCCGGCATCACTAACTTCGACGGTATTACCGACGCTTCAGGCCTTAATGCCAGTAAGCCAGTCGCCCTGCGCACGCTCTTTCTCGAGAACCCTTCCAACTCGGCCGTCCCGGCTTTCTTCGCCGCCAAAGTGCGCCAGCACTAACCTGAACCATTTTCCCCGCCTCCGCAAAAGGCAACGGGCCGGTCTGATATTCTCAGCCCGGCCCGTTCTGTTTTCCTGAACGAAGTTTTCAATTCGTACTAGAACTTGTCTCATAAATGGTTCTGTGGCAGGCAAGCCACAAAACCTGGGCAACGGGAACTGGCGGAAAGCGATGATTTGGCTGAGTTTCTACAGTTTCGCTTAGCAAGTGCCGCCGTTTCCGCAACGTGCGAGCATTTATGAGATGGCTTCTAGTCTAATTTAGACTAGTTCGAACTAGTCTAAATTAGACTAGTTCGTCCGACTTTTTTTCCACTTACAACTAACCACTAAAAACTGCTTCTTACGCCGGCACCACTCCCCCCACCGTGGTATTCGGTGGCATCGGAGGCGAATACGGCGCAGCCGGACCGCTTGGAGCAATCACCGGCTCGAAGCGCCGGTAGAGCGATAGCGAAATCGCGCCGATGCCCCACAGCATCGCCGCAAACTTCACCCAGCCGCCCACGTGCGGAATCGTCGTGCACAGCCGCACAATCGCCAGCCCCACGGCCATCCGCCCGATCAGCGGCCACAACTCACTCGTCCGGCCCATCAGCCACTGCCCGACCACGGCTCCCACGATGATTTGCGCGAAATACAGCGAAGCGTACCAGACGAACAACGTCGAGAGGCCGATAAACAGGCCCACCACCGTGATGCACGCAATGCACGCGGCGATCGGCACGCCAAATAGCACCAGCACGCCCAACCCGGAAGTCACCCCAATCTGTTCCGCCGCCGCCACGGTATCCTGCGCAAACTTCGGCATCAACGCGAATAGCACCAACCCGAACAATATGAAAGCTGCAACCCAGATTACTTGCCACACGTAATAGCTGCTCTCCCGGTAGCTCGCCCTCTTTTCCATCTGCTTGAAGTCTACCGGCGACGCCAATTTCGCCGACGAGGAAACCTCCGGCCGGTTGCGCCCTTCGAAGTGCACCGGCCCGTCAATCACCGCCCCCGAGCCTATGGACAACGAATCCCCTCTGGCTCGGACTCCTCCACCGATCTTGCCTTCCAGGTGGGCATGCGCCACAAATAGCAGAGCATCGCGTCCGACGCTTCCCTCCATTCCGAGGTTCGCGGAAAAATTGGTCAAGCTTCCTCCGACCTTTCCCGCCGGATCGATCGTCAACGTCTCTTCAAACGTCAGCACGTTCTTGCTGACCGTCCCGGTGATCGTGAGATTGTTATTAGCGCCACGCACATTTCCGTCCACTCGGCCGCTGATTCGCGCGCTCTGCGAAAAATTGATCACGTCTCCGGTCACATGGCCGCTGATGTCCAGCGATTCGCAGAAGACGATAAGGTCCCCATCGACCGTTCCTTCGATCCGCACTCGTCGCGCTCCCGTGACGTACATGTCCCCCTTGATGGTCTCTTCTGACGAGACGGTAACCACGTCCCCTTTTCGGAATTCCGTCGCCGAAGCTCCGGTGGGCAGCGCCAGCAAAGTGCACAATCCCGCGAAGACCAGCGCCAGCGCCGATCCGCGCCGGATTCGCCGGCGGAAGAACATCGCTCCCAATCCCGCCAGCGTCAACATCGCCAGTACCTCGAGGAGTGTCATCACGGATTGCCATCCTTTCCACATTGCGCCCTGAAAAATCAGCAGTCCTAGCAAATTTGATCCGCCGAAGCCTGCCTGTTCCAATTGCGTCTGCCAGGGCTGGATATATCCCGTATAAAGTGCGTAAACTCCCGTCGCCGCCAGGCCGAAAACCAATCCCCAAATCCATTGCATGGAGCGCCGCGCCCGTTCCTGAAATTGCGCCAGCCGCGAAGGCAAGGGTTCGTCTTCCTCCAGCATCGCACGCGTCAGCAGCCGCGATTCGCGCTCCAGCGCGCGAAGCAATGTGCGGCAAGCGTCGCATTCCTGCGTGTGCGCGGAAACTTCCAGCCCGCGCGCGCGGTCCATTTGCCGCTCGACGTATAGCAAGAGCGTCATTTCGTCCAGATGCTTCATCTTGTTTTCTGGCAGTTCGCTCATGAAGCCCCTCCCGCTGCCAGCGCCGCATTGCCTTCCAGCGCTTGCCGCAGTTCATGACGGGCACGCAGCAGCACCACGCCCACAAAGGCGCGCCGCACTCCCAGCGCATCCGCAATTTCGTCGTAGCTCATGTCCGAGTAATAGCGCATCACCAGCGCCATACGCGCCCGGCCGCCCATCTTGTCCAGTGCCTTGCGCACTTCTTCGCTGGTGCGCTGCTCAATCAATTGTTCCAGTTGGCTGGGGTCTGGATGCTCCAGCGGCACATTTTCCACGTCATCGGTTTCTTTGTCCTGGCGAATCTTGCGCCGCCGCAGCATGTCCCAGCAGTGGTTCGCCGCCACCTTGTAAAGCCAGGCCGAGAACGACCGCGTCGCATCGTACTGCACCAGCTTGCCCTTCAATTTCATGAAAATTTCCATTGTGGCGTCTTCGGCATCTTCCCGCGTCGGCAACGCGCGCCGGCAGAACCGGAATATCGCGGGCGCGTAATCATGGTAAAGCTCGCCCCAAGCGTCGGCGTCACCCGCCCTGGCTCGGGTGATTACCTCTGTCGGTTCCGTTATTCCCGGCGCGTTCATCCGGCCTGGTCTCAGCGTTCCCATAGACAAGTACGCACGCGGGCCTGCAAATATTACACATTGCAAATCCCGCCCCCACCAACCCACTCGCCTCTAACCCACTTGTAATTCAACCACTTAGCCTGTAGCTCAGGGCCATCAGGCCTGAGGTTTTACCTCATTTAGGTCCTTTCCAGCAATATTGCTGGAGACTCCGCCCCCGCTCTTCAGTGCGCTGGCGCATAGAAATAGTAATCCGCCGCGTACGCACTGCGCGTCTCTTTGCCGTTCGCGGAAGCATCGCACCCGCTGGCAGCCGGCGCCAGACCACCGTTGGTATGAATTCGCTGGATGCTCGTCACTCGGCTGAGAATTCCGTCCCCCGAGTGGCTTGCCGCCGACAGCAGCAACCAGGGAATGGCGTCCGGTTTCGGCGCATCCTGTTTCGCCACCACTTTGCCCTTCACTTCGCTGCCGTCCACATGCTTCCAGGTCGGTCCTGCGGAATGGTGAATAATCACCTTCCCTGTCGAATCAGAAAGGTCCGCTTCCGGCGCCTTCAACGCCCAGCCAAACTTTTGCTCTGCTCCCGCCTGGCAAACATAGATTTGCACCCCGGTCGCATGCGCCGCCAGAACCACCTGTTCGCCCGCCGGCGTTTTCAAACTTTCCGGCACTTCCGGCCGCACTTGCGCCTGGACCTGCGCCGCAAACAAAGCTGCGGCCGCCACCACCACACAAATTTGCCTGTTCATCCCCGCCTCCTCTGCCGCGTATACATTACCGCGCAAATGCCTCACAACAAAAGGTCACGGGCCGGCGCATCCTGGCAAAAAAGGAAGGTGTACAAGATGGATGGTTGTTTGTAAAAAAATTTGCCGGAGGTCCGCTTCTACTAAACCGCGGCGCGGCTTTGCAGCCCGATCCGATTGATTTCCTTTTGGATGGTCAGTTTATCCAGGCTCGAAAGCGGCAAACTGAGGAACAAGCTGATTCGCCGCTCCAGCAGTAAGTACGCCTCGCGAAACGCGCGTTCGATTTGTTCCGCACTACCCTTGGCCAGTGCAGGATCGGGGACCCCCCAGTGTGCCGTCATGGGCTGCCCGGGCCACACGGGACACATTTCCTGCGCCGCGTTATCGCAAACGGTGAAGACAAAATTCATCTCCGGCGCGCCAGGTTTTGCGAACTCCTCCCAGCTCTTGCTGTGCAAACCTTCCGTCAGCAGATGTGCGAACTCAATCATCTTGAGCGCCTCAGGGCGCACCACTCCCGAAGGGTGACTTCCCGCACTGTAAGCTGTGAAGAGCGGCTTGCCCTTACCGTTAAGAATGGCTTCCGCCATGATGGACCGTGCCGAATTTCCGGTGCACAGGAACAGAACGTTGAATCGCCCTTTCATTGTGTTCATCCCTTGGCGGAAAACTTCCGACTTCTCTTTTTACTTGCAACAACTCGGCGCGCAACACGCTTCGGTCGTCTTCGCCGCCTTTGCCTTCGTCGCCCTCACAAAAGCGCTCATGAACTTGCCATCCACTTGCGGCGCCAGTGCATCCACATCCAGTCCTTTTTCCGTCAGAAACTCGCGCGCGTCTGCAACCCGGTAAATGCGCTTCGGCTCGATCTCCACCTGCTCGAATCCCGCGGCTACCAGCTTGTCGCGATATTCGCTCTCTTCCAGCGCCCCAGCCACGCAGCCCACCCACAGCAGAACGTTTTGCCGGATTTGGGGATCCACTTCCCCGCGCGTCACCACATCAGAAACAGCAAATCGCCCACCAGGCTTCAGCACGCGAAACGCCTCCCGCAGCACCGCGTCTTTATCCGCAGAAAGATTGATCACGCAATTCGAGATGATCACATCCACCGTATTATCCGGCAGCGGAATGTTCTCAATTTCTCCTCTAAGAAATTCGACATTCGTAGCACCGGCCTTGCGTTTGTTCTCGTTCGCCAGCGCCAGCATTTCATCCGTCATATCCAGCCCGTAAGCCTTGCCCGTCGGCCCCACTCGCTTGGCCGAAAGCAATACATCGATGCCGCCTCCCGACCCCAGATCGAGCACCACTTCACCGGGATTCAATTTCGCCGGCGCTGTCGGATTCCCGCACCCGAGCGACGCTTGCAGCGCCTCCCCGGGAACTTGTTGCATTTGGGCCGCGTCATAAAGATTCGAAGTAATCGGATCGCAACTCGTCCCGCCCGCATCCGCCGTCCCGCAACAACTCCCGCTCGTCCCCCGCAGCGCCGCCTGCCCGTATTTCTCTTTCACGATTTCCTTGATGTTCGTGCCGTCCATCTCGCTCTCCTATTTGCAAATTTCTGCGATATCCTGCAGCTTCAACGCCTTGTTCCGTGTGCAGCACTCCGAATAGAGAAACTGCAGCAGTTCCTGCAACGCCTCTGTATTCGCCGTGTAACGCAGAAACGTGCTCTCCCGCTGCACGTTAACAAGCCCTTCATTCTTCAGCTTGTCCAGATGATGCGACAGCGTCGAATTCGGAATCTCCAGTTCCCCCTGGAGTTCCCCCACCACCAGCCCCTCGGGATGCGCCGACAACAACAATTGCATAATCCGCAGTCGCGGCTCTGTTCCCATCGCCGAGAACATATCCGCATACTTCGCCACCCGTTCAGCCGCTCGCTTTTTGTTTGCCCCGCTTTCCATATTTCTATATTTGCAGAAATATAGAAGACTGTCAATTGCGTTGCTTTTGGGACAGCAGGCGCGGCAGTTCACCTGGCCCGTGGCCCTTGATTCATGTGTTCACCCCGTGCATCCCGCTTCCTTCCGATGCGACGCGGAATGCGCTACATTGGAAGGTTGAACAGCACGCTGCGGCGTCCATTGTGCGTCCGGCCCAGGAACCAATGCCCGAAACTCTCCCATCGCTCGTCATTGTCGGACGCCCCAACGTGGGCAAGTCCACGCTCTTCAACCGTTTGACCGGTACGCGCCGCTCCATCGTCACCAACGAACCGGGCATCACCCGTGACCGCATCTACGGCAAGGCGGAGTGGCGCGGCCGCGCTCTCGAAATCGTCGATACCGGCGGCCTCGTCCCGGACGATAAGGCGCTAATCCCGCAGGAAATCCTGCGGCAAGCGCATGTGGCTATCAAGAAAGCGGCGCTGCTCGTACTGGTAGTCGATAGCCAAGCGGGCCTTACGCCGCTCGACGAAGAATTGGCGCGGCTCTTGCGCACCACTGGCAAACCGTTTGTCGTCGCCGTCAACAAAGTCGACGCCATGTCGCAAGAATCCAACGCCAATGTTTTCCACCGCATCGGCGTTCCGGTTTTCCCCATCGCCGCCGAGCACGGCACTGGCGTAGATGATCTCCTGGATTCCGCGCTCGCGCAGGTCAGCGTGGTCGCCTCCGTCGAGGAAGAAAAACAGCCCGACGTTATTCCAGTCGCGATTATCGGCCGGCCGAACGTAGGAAAATCCACCTTATTTAACGCGCTCTTAAAAAAGCAGCAGGCTTTGGCTGCGAATTATCCGTTTGCTACCATTGAGCCAAATGTCGGAGTTGTCCCTGTTCCAGATTCACGACTTACTAAAATTGCAGAAATCACAAAAACCGAACACAACATGCAAAATCTTCCGCCGATTCTTCCTGCTACCGTAACCTTTGTTGATATTGCAGGTTTAGTCAAAGGCGCGTCACAAGGGGAGGGGCTGGGGAATAAATTTTTATCACATATTCGGGAGGTTGACGCGATTTGTCACGTTGTCAGGCATTTTAGTGATCCAGATATTATTCATGTCGCTGGCACTGCTGATCCGCAAAGTGATAAGGAGACAGTCAATACCGAATTGATTCTCGCGGACTTACAAACACTTGAAAAGCAGCCAACTCCAAAAAAATCAGTGGCAAAAAAAGAAGAGATTCTCAAATATGACGCGATTGAAAAATTAAAGACAGGACTCAACGAGGGAAAACTCGCCAAAGATATTCCTCTTTTCGAAGAAGAGGCACTTGCAGCAAAAGAATTGCATCTGATTACCATGAAGCCAGTGTTTTATGTCGCGAATGTTTCTGAAGATCAATTGCAAGATACATTCCCTGAAAATACCTTGCCTGTCTGCGCCAAAGTAGAAGAAGAATTATCTGGGCTTACTGATGAAGAACAAAAAGAATATTTGGCATCACTTGGATTGTCTGGTTCGGGTTTAGAAAGAATTATCAGCAAAGGGTATCAAGTACTGAATTTAATTTCTTTTCTGACAGCAGGAGAAAAAGAAGTACGGGCATGGACAATTACCAATGGTACTGACGCGCAAAATTCCGCGGGAGTGATTCACACAGATTTTATCAAGCATTTTATTAAGGCAGAAGTTGCTAATTATGACGATTTTGTTTCTTTGGGCGGATGGAAAAAATCCCGTGAAGCGGGGAAGGTTCGGTTTGAAGGAAAGACATATGTTATGAAAGATGGAGATGTCGTGGAGTTTAAGATAGGTTCATAACTATGATACGAAGACCAGAAAAAACTTCTTGGGGAACAATAGCTGCTCATTATCGAAATGGTTTTGGATACTTACAAGAAATACTAAGTAGAACTAAGAATAATCAAAA
>Ga0137418_10000605_pt1 | contig 32316 bp, 31 predicted proteins | sample CZODoug3_1_2_16f_FD_122242 | JGI IMG/M metagenome (GOLD analysis project Ga0137418, IMG submission 122242) | Vadose zone soil fungal communities from Angelo Coast Range Reserve, California, USA - CZODoug3_1_2_16fungal (Hybrid Assembly) | ecosystem: Environmental > Terrestrial > Soil > Vadose... | reverse complement strand
CGCCCGCGATTTCCATCGAGCAGAAGACCACCGGCTCCAACCCGTGATCGACCGTGGGCACCGTCACCGAGATCTACGACTACCTCCGGCTGCTGTTCGCCAACATCGGCACGCCGCACTGCTACAACTGCGGCCGCGAGATCGCGTCGCAGTCGCTCGAGCGGATTCTCGACCTCGTGATGGTCTACCCGAACGACGCGCGCATCAACGTGCTCGCGCCGGTCGTGCGCGGCCGCAAGGGGGAGTTCAAGAAGGAGCTGCAGGCGCTGCGGCAGCGCGGCTTCACGAAGGCGCGCATCGACGGCCAGTTCCGGTCGCTCGACGAGGACATCAAGCTGGATCGCCGCCGCAACCACAACATCGACATCGTCGTCGATCGGCTGATCGTCAAGTCGGGCATCGAGCGCCGGCTGTCGGAATCGCTCGAGACCGCGCTCGTGCTCGCCGACGACATCGTGGTCATCAACACCTACGAAGGCGGGGATCAGCTCTTCTCGCGGCGCCTGGCATGCGTCGCCTGCGGGATCTCGATGCCCGAGATGACGCCGCGCGCGTTCTCGTTCAACTCTCCGCACGGCGCGTGCCCCGACTGCCAGGGGCTCGGCGCGACCTACGACTTCGATCCGCGGCTGGTGGTGTCGGACGACTCGAAATCGCTGCTCGGCGGCGCGATTGCGCCGTGGGCGCGCGGCGACCGCAAACTCGTGAAGGAGGCGATCACGAAGCTCGCCCAGACCTTCGGCATCGATCCCGACGCGCCGTTCTCGAAGCTGCCGAAGAAGCATCGCGACCTGGTGCTGTTCGGTCCGCCGGCGGGTGGCGTGAAGGGCGGCGTGAAGCTGGCCAGGCCGCTGCGCCGCGTCGATGACGTCAACGACGAAGACGACGAGGGCGAGCAGGAGTTCGAGCTGCCGAGGAGCCGGCGGCGAGGCAGCGACGAGACGGATCCGTTCGGCCGCGGGTTCGAAGGCGTGATCCCGAACCTGCGCCGCCGCTACGACGAAGGCTCGTGGGCCGTGCAGGAGGATCTCGAGCCGTTCCGCACGCTGCGCCAGTGCCCGGCGTGCAAGGGGGAGCGCCTCAAGCCGGAGAGCCTTGCGGTGCGCGTGAAGGGGCGCGGCATCGCCGAGTACGTGAACCTGCCGATCAGCGAAGCGCTGCAGGTCTTCGAGCAGTTCGAGCTGTCCCAGCGCGAGGCGCTCATCGCGACCCGCGTGCTGCGTGAGATCCGCGAGCGGATCACGTTCCTGCACGACGTCGGCGTCGGCTACCTGACGTTGAACCGCAGCGCGGCGACGCTGTCGGGCGGCGAAGGGCAGCGCATCCGCCTCGCGACGCAGATTGGCGCGAACCTGACGGGGGTGCTCTACGTGCTCGACGAGCCGTCGATCGGGCTGCACCAGCGCGACAACCGGAAGCTGCTCTCGACGCTCGCGCGGCTGCGCGATCTCGGCAACACCGTCGTCGTGGTCGAGCACGACGAGGAGACCATCCGCACGGCGGACTGGGTCGTCGACCTCGGGCCGGGCGCCGGCGAGCACGGTGGCGAGGTGATCTTCCAGGGGTTGCCGGAGGATCTGCTGAAGAATGGCCACGGCTCGCTGACCGGCGCCTACCTGCGCGGCGAGCGGTCGATCCCGACGCCGAAGGCGCGACGGCCGTGGCTCAAGGGCGAGATCGTCATTCGCGGCGCGCGCGCGAACAATCTGAAGAACGTCGACGTGACCATCCCGCTCGGCACGCTGACGGCCGTGACGGGCGTCAGCGGTTCGGGGAAGTCGACGCTCGTCAACGACATCCTGTATCGATCGCTCGCGCACACGCTGTACAAGGCGACGACCGACCCGGGTCCGCACGACCGCATCGACGGCATCGAGCTGATCGACAAGGTGATCGAGATCGATCAGTCGCCGATCGGCCGCACGCCGCGCAGCAACCCGGCGACCTATACGGGCATGTTCACGTTCATCCGCGAGCTGTTCGCGATGATGCCCGAGGCGAAGGCGCGCGGCTTCAAGCCGGGACGCTTCTCCTTCAACGTGAAGGGGGGCCGCTGCGAGGCCTGCCAGGGCGACGGCGTCATCGCCATCGAGATGCACTTCCTGCCCGACGTCTACGTGACGTGCGAGCAGTGCAAGGGGCGCCGCTACAACCGGGAGACGCTCGACATCCAGTACCGCGGCAAGTCCATTGCGGAGGTGCTCGACCTCACCGTCGATCAGGCGCAGCCGCTGCTCGAGAATTTCCCGCCGATTGCCAACAAGCTGCGGACGCTGCAGGACGTCGGTCTCGGCTATATCGAACTCGGGCAGTCGGCGACCACACTCAGCGGCGGGGAGGCGCAGCGCGTCAAGCTGTCACGCGAGCTCTCGCGGCGCAGCACGGGTCGCACCCTGTACATCCTGGACGAGCCGACGACGGGACTGCACTTCGAGGACACGCGCAAGCTGCTCGACGTGCTGAACAAGCTCGTCGATCAGGGCAACACGGTGGTCGTCATCGAGCACAACCTCGACGTCATCCGCTGCGCGGATCACCTGATCGACCTGGGGCCGGAAGGGGGCGACGCCGGGGGCCGCGTCATCGCGAGCGGCACGCCCGAAGAGGTCGCGGCCAACCCGAAGTCGGTAACCGGCAAATTCCTGCAGCCGCTCCTCGGCGCCGCATAGGGACGCCGCGCAGTTTTTCACAGATTGGCCTGTGGTAAACTCGCCACAATTCGAGCGGGGGCTGATGTGGTGAGGTCGCCACAGTTCGACGACCACCCGACCACCCCGCCCGACAGGCCACCATCTAAATCAAGGTGAGGGAAGAGTTTAGGAGGCGTCACCAGACACCGCGCATACGGGTACCCTGCTTGCTTAGGGAGGAGCACCCTCTGCGGACGGTTCTCAAGCGCTGATGAACGCACAACGGACACTTCGTCGACCCATCTCCTGTGCCGGGATTGGTCTCCATTCGGGCAAGAAGGTCACGCTCTCCCTCAAGCCCGCTCCCTCTGACTTCGGTATCCGGTTCCGCCGTTCCGATCTCGGCGGCCTCGAGGTGCCGGCGAACGTCGGTCACGTCGGCGGCATCGACCACGCCACCGGCCTGACGCGCGACGCGGTGAACGTCGACACCGTCGAGCACCTGCTGGCCGCGCTCGTCAGCCTCGGCGTCGACAACGTCGTCGTCGAACTGAACTCGCCGGAAGTGCCCATCATGGACGGCAGCGCGGCGCCGTTCATCTACCTGATCCACGAAGCCGGCATCAAGCGGCTTCCCGCGGCGCGCCGCTACATGAAAATCCTGCGGCCGCTGTCGTTGACGCGCGGCGACAAGCGCATCGCGGTCTACCCCTCGGATCATTTCAAGGTGACGTACAGCATCGCGTTCGACCACCCGCTGCTGCGCCACCAGTCGCGGACCATTCGCCTGACCGAGGACGCGTTCACCGATGAAATCGCGCCGGCGCGCACCTTCGGCTTCCTGAAGGAAGTGGAGTGGATGCGCCAGCACGGGCTCGCGCTCGGCGGCTCGCTCGAGAACGCCATCGTCATCGGCGACACGGGCGTGCTCAACAACTCGCTGCGCTTCGACGACGAGTTCGTGCGGCACAAGATCCTGGACGTGATCGGCGACATGGCGCTCGTCGGCCATCCGCTGATCGGGCACCTGGTGGCGCACCGCGGCGGCCACGCGCTCCATACGGAATTTGCCGCGATGGTGCTGCAGGAGACCGACGCGTGGACGCTCGTCGAGGTGCCGGTCGACGCGCCCGTTCACATTCCGGCGGCCGCCGCGCTCAACGACGCGCGCGCGGTCAACTAGGCGATTCCGCACTCTTGTACTGACCGCGACGACAACTCCTTGGACGAGCCGGCCGCGAGCCAATCGCGGCCTTTTTTTCGGCTCCAGGCCGGGATCCGGGATCCGGGATGCGGGATCCGGTTCGACCGTCGGATCCGATCTACGATACGCCCCATTCGTCCCGGCAGAGCAGTAAGGAGAATCCCTGGCGCATTTCGGGTATCCTCCTGCGCATCATGCAGTTCGGCATCAAGTACGGCTTCTAGGAGCAGTCGGAGGAGTGACGTGAGAAAACTTCTTGTCATCTCGGTAACGCTCGCGGCGCTGACGGTGATGCTGCAGGCGCAGGGCCGCGGCGGGCGCGGCGGGCGTGGCAACGACGACCCCGGCCGCGGCGACGGACGGGAGACGACGAACCAGGCGGGCGTCCTCACCGACAACGGCGGCATCCGCTACATCAACCCGGGCAGCCCGACGGTCCCGGAAGCCGAGATCAACAGCCGCCCGATTCCGCGGATGCCCGACGGCCACGTCGACCTCACGGGCCCATGGGTCGGCGGCGGATCGAACGGCGACATCGAGCGCGACGGCGGCCTGAAGCCTGGTGAACTGCCGCTCCAGCCGTGGGCGAAGGAGCTGCGCGACAAGCGGCTCTCGAAGGACGAGCCCTACACCGCGTGCTTGCCCATGAGCGTGCCGCGCGTGAACCCGTATCCCTGGAAGTTCTCGTACGAGTACGAGTCGACGGGGCTCACGCACATTTATGTCCTGCACGAGACCGGCGACGCTGGCGCGCATCGCGTCGTGTACATGGACGGCCGCCCGCACCCGAAGAACTGGGTCAACAACTGGTGGGGTCACTCGATCGGACGCTGGGAAGGCGACACGCTGGTGATCGACACCGTCGGCTACAACGACAAGTTCTGGTTCGACAGCCGCGGCACCCCGCACTCCGAGCAGCTGCACACCATCGAGCGCTGGACGCGCACGAGCTGGGGCCGCATCGAGAACGACTTCACGCTCGAGGATCCCGGCGCGCTCACCAAGCCGGTCAAGCTGCACTTCGTCGGCCGTCTGCTGCGTCCCGACAGGGAGACGGGCAAAGGCGACCTGATGGAATTCATCTGCCTCGAGGACAACGAGTACGGCCAGGCCGCGCAGATCAGGATCGGCACGGGTACGGACGGCAAAAAATAGGCGTACGGACGAACGTAGGGGCGGACCTTCAGGTCCGCCCGGCAATCATGTGGAGGTCTCGGCAATGAGGAAGTTCGGCATCCTGGTCGCGGCGCTCTCCATCTTCGGCGTCGCGGCCCCTGCGCTCGCGCACCACGGCTTCGACACGGAGTACGACGCGAACAAGAAGGTGAAGCTCGAAGGCGTGGTGACGCAGGTGTCGTGGACCAACCCGCACATGCGCGTGTACATCGACGTGACCGGTCCCGACGGCAAGGTGACCAACTGGAACATGGAGCTGACGAGCCCGAACACCATCCGGCGCCAGGGCTGGGGTCCTGACGACCTCAAGGCCGGCGACCGGGTGATCTTCGAGGGGTTCGGCGGCAAGGTGGTCGAGAGCCGCGGCTCGCTGCAATCGATCATGAAGAAGAGCGACATGAAGCCGCTCTTCGGTCCCGGCGGCCCCGACGCGGCGCAGCCGGTGAGCAGGTAGGCGGGTGGCAGTGGGCAGTCGGCAGTGGGCAGTGGGCAGTAAGCGGTGGGCAGGCGCGAGTCTGCGCACCGCCAGCGGCATGGTCCTGACGCTGGTGTGGCTGGGTGCCGCCGTCGTTGCTGCGCAGGGCCAGGCGGCGCCAGCGGCAGTGCCGCTGTCCGATCAGGTCTTCAAGAACGTCCAGATCCTGAAGGGCATCCCGGTCGATCAGTTCATGGACGCGATGGGGATGTTCTCCTCGTCGCTCGGCTACGACTGCTCGAGCTGCCACTCGCAGGAGATCCACACCGACCGCGCCGCCTTCGCCATCACGACGCCGCTCATCACCCGGGCGCGCCAGATGATCGCCATGATGAACGGCATCAACGACGCGAACTTCGGCGGGCGGCCGCGCGTCACCTGCTTCACGTGCCACCGCACCAGCCCGACGCCGGACGACGTGCCGAGCCTGGCCGCGCAGTACGCCGACCTGGTGGACGACCCGAACGCGATGGCGCTCATCCGCGATCGCAGCACGATGCCTGACCAGGTGTTCGCGAAGTACATGCAGGCGCTCGGCGGCGCGCAGCGGGTCGCCGGCCTCACCAGCTTCGCCGCGCGCGGCATGTATGGCGGGTTCAACACCGGCGGCGCGGACGTGCCGATCGAGATCAGCGCGAAGGCGCCGAACCAGCGGATGCAGATCGTCCACGCGCCCGACGGCGACAACGTCAAGACCTACGACGGCCGCAAGGCGTGGGTCGCCGAAGGATGGCGTCCGCTGCCGCTGATGGAGCTGACGGCCGGCAACCTCGAAGGCGCGAGGATCGAGGCGCTCATCTTCTTCCCCGCGACGATCAAGGACGCGTTCACCGGATGGCAGGTGGGAAGCGCCACGATCGACGACAAGCCCGTGGAGGTGCTGCAGGGCCGGAGCGGCGGCCAGCCCGTGAACTTCTACTTCGACGAAGCCGGGCTCCTGGTGCGCAACGTGCGCTGGAACCGGACGCCGGTCGGCACCGTGCCGACGCAGGTCGACTTCTCCGACTATCGCGACGTCGCCGGCGTGAAGATGCCGCACAAGATCGTCGTCACGTGGACGGACGGGCAGAACACGGTCACGCTCGACCAGGTCCAGGCCAACGTGGCCATCGACGCCGCGAAGTTCGCGACACCGAAACCGTTCGCTCGGAAGTAGGCCGGGTTCCGCTCCGCTCGCCGCAGCGGACCCGGGCGTTTCGTCAGCAGGCGGGTCCGCCTTCGCCCGGCACCTGTGCTCGGTGGAACCCGCCCTACGTACGTAGGCCTGGTCTCGCGCGGACCCGGCGGATCTGGAGGCTGCAATGAGAGAACGACTCGCGATAGGCGTCGCCGGGCTTCTGTGCGCGGCGGTGCCGCTCCTCGCGCACCATTCCGTGGCCGGCGAATACGACGTCAACAAGCCGGTGACGATCAAGGGGACCGTGTCGAAGCTGGAATGGACCAACCCGCACTCGCGCATCTACGTCGACGCGAAGGACGCCAGCGGCAAGGTGACGACGTGGAACTTCGAGCTGGCGGCGAGAAGCGCGCTGACGCGGCAGGGATGGACGGGCAAGTCGGTCAAGGTCGGCGACACCGTCACCGTGGAAGGCGATCTCGCGCGGTCCGGCGTCGCGGGCGCGCACGCGCGCACCGTCGTCCTCGCGGACGGGACCAAGGTCTTCTCTGGCGCGAACGACAACAACTAGCAGAGGGAGGCCCGACGTGCGAAAGCTTCTTGCGATCAGCGCGCTGGTGGTGTTCGCGCTTCCTCTGGTCGTCCAGGCCCAGACCGGCGCTGCCGGCAAGGACGTCGGGACGGTCAATACGAAAAAGCGCTCCGCGATTCCGACAGGCACGGTGCCTCGCCTGCCGAACGGGCATCCGGACCTGAACGGCGTCTGGGTCGGCGGCGGTCCCATCAACGATCTCGAGAAGGACGGGGGACTGAAGCCCGGCGAGATCGACAACCTGCTGCTGCCCTGGGCGAAGGAGCTGATGTCGAAGCGCGACGTGACGCTCGAGCCGCACAACCAGTGCCTGCCGATGGGCGTGCCGCGCACGACGCCGTTCCCATACCGCTTCCTGCAGAACTACGCCGACAAGGAGGCCAGCCACCTCTACATCCTGCACGAAGGGAACATCCACACGTATCGCCAGATCTTCATGGACGGGCGCAAGCATCCGCCGGCGGACGAGCTCGATTCGACGTGGCTGGGACACTCGATCGGCAGGTGGGAGGGCGACACGCTCGTCATCGACACGGTCGGCTTCAACGACAAGTGGTGGTTCGACCGCCGCGGCCACCCGCACACCGAGCAGCTCCACACGATCGAGCGCTGGACGCGCAAGGACCTGGGGCACATGGAGAACGTCGTCACGATCGACGACCCGGGCGCGTACAGCAAGCCGTTCACGGTGCGGTTCATGGCGACCTGGACGCCGGGCGACGAGCTGCTCGAATACATCTGCCAGGAGAACAACCAGTACGGAGTGGAGACACTCCCTGGAGGCCTGCCGGCCGCGGATACGAGCAACAGCGGCAAGAAATAGGTCGCGCGCGGACCCGGGCGGACGGGCGTAAACTCTTCCCGCTATGGCTTCTTCCTGCAAGGTGCTCGTCGCTGTTGCAGCCGTGGCCCTGTGGTCCGCGGCGGCCTTCGCGCAGGTCTCGTTCGGCCGGCTCGCGGGCACGGTGTTCGACAACAGCGGCGCCGTGCTCCCGGGCGTCACGGTGACGCTGAGCAACGAGGAGCGGGGACAGACGCAAACGACGACCTCGTCCGACACGGGCGCGTTCGTCTTCCCGCAGGTCCAGCCGGGTCTCTATACCGTGACGATGACGCTCAGCGGGTTCAGGACCGCGGCGTTCTCGCAGGTCGAGATCCATGTCGGCGTCGAACGGTCGCTCACCGCCAGGCTCGAGGTGGGGCAGGTCTCGGAGACGGTCACCGTGAACGGCGGCGACTCGCCGGTGCAGACCACAACGCCCGAAGTGACGCAGACGGTCGTGGAGCGTCAGATCAAGGACCTGCCGCTCGACGGCCGCAACCCGATCGAGCTGATCCGGCTCCAGGCCGGCGTGCCCGGCATCCTGAACCGGACGACGACGGGCATCAACGGAGGCCGGCCGACCTGGACGCAGATCACGCAGGACGGCATCAACATCCAGGACAACTTCATCCGGACCAATGCGCTCGACTTCGTGCCCAACCGTCCGACCTCGGACACCGTCGGGGAGTTCTCCATCACGACCGCGCTGCCGGGCGCCGACGCCGCGGGCGGCGCCACCGCGGTCCGCCTGGTGACGCCGTCGGGGACCAATCGCTTTCGAGGAAACGCGTACGGCTTCGACCGCAACACCTCGCGCGGCGCCAATTCGTATTTCAACAAGCGCAACGGGCTCGAGAAGCCCGATACGCGCCGCAATCAGTTCGGCGCGACGCTTGGCGGGCCAATCGTCCGGGACCGGCTGTTCTTCTTTGGCTACTTCGAAGGCCAGCGGCAGCAGAACCAGTTGACGCAGTTCGACGTCATTCCCGCGCACGACGACCTGTTGCAGGGGGTCTTTCGCTACGTCGGCTCCGACGGTCAGATTCGTTCCGGCAACGTCCTGCAGCTGTCGGGACTGCGCCCCGACCCGGTGGTGGCCCGCGACATCCTCTCGCGCATGTCGCCGGCGTCGAACGTGAACAACTTCGACGTGGGCAACTCCACGGCGAACCGGCTGCTCAACACCGCCGGCTATGCGTTCCTCCAGACCGCAAACAACCGGCGGAACCAGTGGGGCACGCGCATCGACGTCGAGGCGTCGCCGCGCCACAAGTTCGAGGCGAACTACGCGTGGTTCCGCGAGATCGACGACAGGAGCGACATCGACGGGGTCCACGACCGCCCGGTCGTCTTCACGAGGTCCACGGTCCAGCGGTACGTCGGGGCGTGGCGGTGGACGCTGACGAACCTGACCAACGAGGTGCGGGCGGGAGGCAACCTCGCGCCGGTGGCGTTCAACAGCACCGAAGATTTCGGCAGCGCGCTCTTCTCGATTCCGCTGCCGCTCACCAATCCGGTGTCGTCGTTCCAGCCGCAGGGCCGCCGCCAGTGGACCTTCCAGTACACCGACACCGGGTCATGGCAGCGCGGGAACCACGAGCTGCAGTTCGGGGGCAGCCTCCAGCGGATTCGGATCAACTCGTTCGACTTCGGCGGACGCTTCCCGTCCGTGGCGTTCGGCTTCAGCGCCGCGGCGCCAGCCGCCGTGCAGCTGACCGCGGCGCAGTTGCCCGGCATCAGCGCGGCCGATCTCGCGTCGGCCAACGCGCTGCTCTCGATGCTCTCCGGCACCATCACGTCGGTGAGCCAGTTCTTCGAAGTCCGGAACCGGACGTCGGGCTACGTCCCCGGGATCCCCAACGACCGGAACTACCGTCTCGACAACACCTCGATGTATCTGCAGGACAGCTGGCGCTGGAAATCGAACGTGGCGATTCGCGCCGGCCTGAAGTGGGAGTCCTACAGTCCGCTGCGCGAGCGGGACAACCTGGCGCTGCTGCCGATCCGCGGCGGCCGCACCGTACGCGACGCGCTGCTCGATCCCAACGGACGCGTGGGGTTCGTCAACGGCGGCTTCTACAAGAGCGATCTGGATAACTTCGGGCCGGCCGTCGGCTTCGACTGGGATCCTTCGAAGAGCGGACGGATGGCCATCCGCGGCGGATATTCGCTGACGTTCGTCAACGAAGAGACGATCGCGGTGGCGGACAACGTGGCGTTCAGCAACGCGGGCCTCCAGACCGGCCTGCTCCTCAGCAACCTGTACACGACGGTCGCGGCCGGCGTGCCCGTGGTGCCGACGCCGGCCTTCAGCGCTGAGCGGACGTACGCCGACCAACTGGACGTCTCGCCGAGGTCGGCGGCGTTCGCGATCGATCCCGACATCAAGCAGCCGAGAGTGCATCAGGTGAGCCTCGGCGTGTCCCACGAGCTGCCCTGGCAGTTCGCCGGCGAGGCGCGCTACGTCGGGATGTTCGGCCGCGGACTCTGGCGCGGCGTCGACTTGAACCAGATGAACCCGCGGGGACCGTTCCAGGACGACTTCCTGCGCGCGCGCACCAACGGATTTCTCGCGCTGCAGCGGGGCGGCGCGTTCGACCCCTCGTTCAATCCTGCGATTCCCGGCAGTCAGCCGCTGACGCTGATACCGACGCTCGGCGGCGGGTTCCTGACCAACGCCACCGTGCGGAACCTCATTCAGACCGGCCAGGTTGCGGCGCTGGCGGACCTGTACATCGGGGGCGCGGGACCGGCCGTCGGCGCGCAGGCCCGCCGCACGTTCCTGCCGAACCCGGGCATCTACGTCGCCGATCTGATCCACAACGGCGGCTTCAGCAATTACAACTCGCTGCAGTTCGACCTGCGCCGCCGCCTGCGGGCGGGGATGATCGGCCAGATCAACTACACGTTCGCCGACACCCGAAGCAATTCGCCCGGAAGGTCGGAGGTCCGCTTCGAGCCGTTCCTCGACAACGCGCGCCCCGAGCTGAACGAGGGGCGTTCGGAATTTCACGTCACCCACGTGATGAACGCCAACGTGATCGCCGAGCTGCCGTTCGGGGAGGGCAAGCGATGGTTGAACCGTGGCGGCGTCTGGAACCTGCTCGGCGGTGGATGGCAGGCGAGCAGCATCGTGCATTGGCAGAGCGGAGCGCCCATTTCGATCCTCGCGCAGCGCGGCACCTTCAACCGGACCGCGCGCTCGTTCGCGCAGACGGCCAGGACGAGCCTGAGCATGAAGGAGCTGAAGAAGCTGGTTGGCGTGCGGAAGGTCGACGGCAACGTCTACTGGATCGATCCGAAGGTGATCGACCCGAATACCGGCCGCGCCGTCGGCGCCGACACCCTGGCGAACACGCCCGGCTTCCCGGGCCAGGTGTTCTTCAACCCGATGGCGGGCGAAGTCGGCACGCTGCCGATTCTCGCCTTCGACGGCCCGCCGCAGTTCGTCGTGGATCTGTCGGCCTCGAAGCGGGTGAAGGTCTGGAGGTCGGCCGGACTGCAGATCCGCGCGGACCTGTTCAACCTGTTCGACACCGTCAACTTCTACGTCGCCGACGACGACATCAACAGCACGACATTCGGGCGCATCAACGACACGACGACCGGCGCGCGGCTGCTGCAGCTGGTGGTGAAGCTCGATTTCTGAATATTATTTCGAGATTTTCCTCATGTAGGCTTCGAGCTTGTCGTTCTCGTACCGCACGGTGTTGAGGAAGAGGCTCTCGAGGAGGTAGGCGCGGCGCTCCGCCTCATCCATCTGATCGATCAGGTGCGTGATCTCGCCGGTCATGTCCTCGAACGATCGTTTGAGCTCGCGCCTCGCCGTGACCTCCTGGTAGAGCGCCTCCATGATGGCCAGCAGGTCGCCGTCGAGCGGAACCGTTACGCCGGACGTCGTCTTGATCGTTCGCATGGCTAGGCTCCGAAACTCCTGATCGCCGACGGCTCGTCGGCGTGAATCTCGAGGAAGTTCTGCGCGCCGGTCATCGTCAGCATGGTCTCGACGCGCTTCTGCACGCCGGTCAGCTTGAGGCTGCCCCCCGCGGCGGTCGCCTGGCGGTACAGGTCCATCAGGCAGCCGATCGTGGCGCTGTCCACGTACGTGACGGTCGAGAGGTCGACGAGCAGGTTCTTCTCGCCGCCGGCGATCAGGCCCGTCACGGCGCCGGAGAACTCGGACAGCAGCGGGTACATCAACCGGCTCTCCTGCACGCGGACGATGGCGACGCCCTGCGCGTGGTCGGTGGTGAGATTCATCCTGACACTCCGCTTCTGACTGACGATTCCTGACGCTCACGAAGACGGGCGATCTGCCGCGCGAGTTCCGTGCGGCCGCGGTTGATGCGCGACTTGACGGTCCCCTCGGGGACGCCCAGGCGGTCGGCAATCTCCTGGTAGCTCAGTTCCTGGATGTCGCGCAGCATCACCGCCGTGCGCAGCGACGGCGTCAGCCGGTCGAGCGCGGCGCGCAGCAGCGACACGCGGTCGCGGCGCTCGAGGGCCACGTGCGGGCTGTCGGCCGCCGACGCCCTGGCGACCGCCGAGGCGTCCACGTCGTGCGCGACCACGTCGTGCTCGCGGCGCATGCTGCGGTAATGGTCGATGCAGAGATTCCGGCTGACGCTGATCAGCCACGTGGAGAAGTTCGCGCGGCGATCGAAGGTGCGGAGCGACCGGAACAGCTTGAGGAACACGTCCTGGGTGAGATCCTCCGCCTCGTCGTGGCGGCCGACGAACTTGTACGCGATGTTGAAGACCTTGCGCCAATAGAGACGCACCACCGCGTCCCACGCCGACTGGTCACCCTTGAGACAACGTTCGATGAGGGGATCGATTTCCTGCGGCGCAGGGGTCGAGGCGTCAGCACCCATCCGTGACGTGCGTGGCTTCGATGGCGGGAATGCGCGCATGATAACATGCGATTCGCTCGTGTACCAACCGTTCCAGCCGGCAGGCGACGCGCTCGCTTGCGACGGCGTCAGCATCCAGTCGATCGTCGAGCACGCGGGCACGCCGACCTACATCTACAGCGCACGCGCGGTCCGCGAGTCGTATCGCGCGATCGACCAGGCGTTCGCGTCGTACCCCCACGCGATCCATTACGCGCTCAAGGCGAACTCGACGCTCGCGCTCGTTCGACTGCTCGTGCACCTGGGGAGCCGCGCCGACGCGAACTCCGGCGGCGAGATCAGGGTCGCGGAGCGCGCCGGCGTCTCCGCGCGCGACATCGTCTTCACCGGCGTCGGCAAGACGCGCGACGAGCTCGAGTACGCGGTCGCGCAGGGCATCGGCACGATCAACGCGGAGTCGGCGGGCGAGCTCGATCGCATCGCCGCGATCGCGCAAGCGCAGGGGCGCGTCGCGCGCGTCGCGCTGCGCGTCAATCCCGACATCGACGCGCAGAGCCACCCGAACATCTCGACCGGCCTGAAGACCAACAAGTTCGGCGTGCCGCTCCAGGACGCGCGCGCCATCTACGGCGCGCGCCGCGACGCGATAGGACTGCAGTTCGTCGGCGTCCACGTGCACATCGGCTCGCAGATTACGACGCTCGAGCCGCTGCGCCGCGCGGCGGCCGCGCTCGTGTCGCTGGCGCTGGAGCTGCGCGAGGACGGTTTCGCGCTCGAGCACGTCGACCTTGGCGGCGGGCTGGGCATCGCCTACGAAGGGCGGCCGATCGTCGACCCGGTGGACTACGCGGGGGCCGTCATTCCCGAGTTGACGCGCATCGGCCTGCCCGTCGTCCTCGAGCCGGGCCGCGCCGTCGTGGGCTACTCCGGCGCCCTGGTCGCGCGCGTCGTCGACACGAAGTGTTTTCCGGGCGGACGCAGGTTCGCGGTGCTCGACGCCGGAATGGGAGAGTTGATTCGGCCGGCGCTATACGGGTCGTTTCACCGGATTGTGCCCGTCGTCCCGCGGGCGGGTGCCGAGAACGCCTGGGATATCGTCGGGCCGATCTGCGAGAGCAGCGACGTCTTTGCGCGCGACCGGATCCTGCCGCCGCTGCAGGTCGACGACCTCGTCGCGATTCTCGACGCCGGCGCGTACGGGTCGGTGATGGGCTCGAACTACAACCGTCACCTGCTCCCCGCCGAGGTGCTCGTGGACGAAGGACGGTGGACGGTCATTCGCCGGCGCCAGACCCTCGAGGATGTCCTCGCCCTTGAAAGCTGATTCCGGCCTCCTCATAGCATTCGAAGGGCTCGACCAGAGCGGCAAGCAGACGCAGGCGGAGCGGCTGCGCGAGCGGCTGACCGCCGAGGGACGGTCGGTGCGCCTCCTGTCGTTTCCGGACTACGAGACCGTCATTGGCGCGGAAATCGGCCGGGCGCTGCGCGGCGAGCGCCACTACACCGCCGACGTGATGCAGCTGCTCTACGTGGCGAACCGGTACGAGTGGAAGGGCGACATCGTGCGCGCGACGCAGGCGGGGACGATCGTGGTGTGCGACCGGTACCTGGCGTCGAGCATCGCGTACGGCGAAGCGCACGGGCTCGACGCTGCGTGGCTCCGCGACATCCAGAAATACCTGCCGCAGCCCGACATCACGTTCCTGCTCGACATCGCGCCGGACGTGTCGGCGCGGCGCAAGACCGTCGATCGCGACAAGTACGAGCGCGACCTGTCGCTGCTCTCACTCGTTCGCGAAAGCTACTTGCGCCAGGCCTCGCAGCCCGGCTGGGTTCGGCTGGATGCCTCGCGCGACAAGGATGCGATCGCCGAAGATGTCTTTGCCGGCGTGCGCGCGGGTCTCGAGCAGGACCCCAGCCGCGGTTAATGCTGGAAGAGACTGAGCCCAATCGACTTGCCGATGGCGTAGTAGCCAGCCGGGCTCGGGTGAATTCCATCTCCGCAATTGAACTCGGGCCGCAGCAGGTCGGGGTTTGCCGGGTCGCTCACCACCCGATCGAAGTCGATGACGCCATCGAACGGCGCCTTCGTCCGAATCCACTGATTGACCTCGTTCCTGATCCGCGTCTTCTCCGCGTTCCAGCCGGTATTGGTTCCCGCGGGCGGCACGTTGTGACGAGGAATGATCGAGACGCCGATGACACGACGGTCTTTGGCTTTGACCTTTCGAACGATCGTCGTCATGGCGGCGATGATCTGGCCGGCCGTCGCTCCGCGCCGGATGTCGTTGGTGCCCATGAACAACACGACATCCGTGACGCCGTGATGGGAGAGCACATCGCGCTCGACGCGTTCGAGGCCCGGCGTGCTGTCGACCGGTGGCATCAGACCTTCGCGGGTGAGCGTGTTGCCGCCGATCCCTTCGTTGACCACCGCCGTGAGACGCGTGGTCTGGCCACGCCCTCCGCGCCTGCCCGCTTCGTGCTCCAGGCCAAGGCGCACGGATAACACGTCCTCCCAGCGGTCGTGGGCGTCGAGCGTGCTGCACGTGCCGTCGGTGATCGAATCGCCGAACGCGACGATCGCACCGGCGGGGGAGACGGACTCCACGTCGACCGCCTTCAGCCACCACATCGATGTCGTCGTGGCGGTGAAGGCAGTCCGGTTCTCTTCGGATGCGACATCCCCGCTGCCGTCAGCGCTTCTGTACGATGTGACGACCGCGCCGTTGTGCTGGCTTGGCCGCACATTCGAGCCGGGAACGTACAGGCTCACGGCCAGATCCTGCTGCGCAAGCACCGGCAATCGGATCGGATCACTCCATGCGCTAGCTCCGGCAGGAATCATCACGTCGGTGGTCCCGTTGAACGTGACTGGCCGGTTGGATCCGGCAGCGACCGCAGCGCCCTGGATGCGATGGCCGACGTACGCGCGGCCGATCCTCAACGCCTCTGTGCCGAACGTGTTGTCGAGGCGGATACGGATGTTCTCGCCGGGGATCGTCACCCGGGCGATCATCCGCACGGTCGCGTTCGCGATCTGAACGTCCGCCAACGACTGTTGCGACGTACCCCACGCCGTCACGTACGTCGCGCCCGGACGCGCCACGACGGATCCGCGCCTTTCCTGGACCGGCAGCGAGGCGACCACAGCCCCGGCCGACACGACAAGTCCCGTCACGATCGCGATGGAGAAGGCCGCCCGGCGGGGACGCGTCTTCATGACAATCCTCCAAAGAGCCAGCTGAGGCTGCCGTGACCGAAGATGAGCGCCACCGCAAGTCCGGCGGCAACCACGCCGACGACGAGAGAATATGCGAGCAGGACCGCGATCATGCGAGCAATCGCCTGTCGACGCGTCGGCCCGTATGCACGCCTGAAGGCCACGACAGCATAGAGGACCCCGTACAACAGCAGGGCCTCGTCGAGGTATCCCCCAACAGACGAAGGGACGACCAGACGAAGCACGACGACGAGCGCCCCAACCGCGAACCAGGCCGCGTGCACGTGCAGCGCGAAATACAACTGCTGCGGATAGTGGTGTCCCCGGCGCCGCCAGGCGAGGCCGACCAGCCACGCGAAGACGGGAACCAGCACGAACATCGCCCGCGGACCCCAATGCGCGGTCGTCTCGCCGACCCATTCTCGCAACGCCTCCGGGCTGTTGAAGCCGAGGCGCTGCAGGAACGCGCTGGCTTCTGGTTCGTCGTTCGGTTCGATGATGACGGGGCGCGACGCCGGCAGCGTCGAGGCGGCGAAATAGAGCAGGCTGAATATCAGGTAGAGGCGGATGGGGGAGACCCACCTCACTCGCCGCCCCTGGAAGTGATCGCGCGTCAGAGCGCCCGGCGCCGAGAGCAGCTTCCAGACAGATCTGAAGATCCGCCCGTCCACGTGAAACATCTCGTGCGCGAAGTCGTGAAGGAAGTCGTGGACGGTTCGATCGAGCGGGCCCGCCTTCTGTCCGCAGGCCGAACAGAACGGGCCCGCGAGTGGCGTTCCGCAGTTGTAGCAGGCCGTCGAAGGAGAGGTCGCGCCGCTCATCGGCGCAACGATTTTAGGCCAGCGCCACCGTCAGCGCGCGGACTTCCCGCGCGCCGCCCCGCAGCAGCACTTTCGCGCACTCGTCCAGCGTCGCGCCGGTCGTCCGCACGTCGTCGACGAGCACCACCACACGATCGCGAATCGGCGCCACGTACAGGGGCGCCCCACGACCACAGCATGGCGACATCATGAACGCGCCACGCAGGTTGGTCCTGCGCGCGTCGGCATGCAGCGCCATCTGCGACGGCGTCGCGCGGATGCGCCACAACGCGTCGGCGACCGGACGATCGAGCCGTTCGGCGATGTCGCGCGCCTGGTTGAACCCGCGCCGCAGACGCCGCCACGGATGCAGCGGCACCGGCACGACGCAGTCGCAGTCCTGGAGCAGGGGCCGCCCCGCGCCGTGCGTCAGCGCCGCCAGCGGCGCCGCGAGCGATCGACGTCCCTCGTACTTGAATGCGTGGATGACGTCACGCAGCGCGCCTTCGTAGCGGCCGCCCGAGATGCCGGCCGTGACATGAGCACTGGACCATCGGGGGAGCGACGCGGCCACGATGCCGCCCCAGCAGGCCGGACAGACGCAGCCGTGGAGCGGCGAGTCGAGAGGGGCGCCGCACGCCGCACAGGCGGGCGCGAGCGTCGCGGCAATCAGTGCGTCGAGGCTTCCTCGGAGAAGTTGTGCCGCTCGGCGTTTCCCCAGAGGCGTTCGAGCTCGTAGAAGTTGCGGCACTCGCGGCTGAAGATGTGCACGACGAAGTTGAAGTAATCGAGCAGGATCCACTGTGATTTCTCGACGCCTTCCGTCAAGTGCGGCCGCTCGCCGAATTCGGTCCGCAGCGTGTCTTCCACGGAGTCCGCGATCGCCGTTATCTGCCGCGGGTTCGTGCCGGTGCAGATGACGAAGAAGTCGGTGAAGCCGCCCGCCTTCCTCAGGTCCAGCACGACGACGTCGAGCCCCTTCTTGTCCTGTGCCGCGCGCACCGCGCCGAGCACGCTCTTTGGCAGCTTCGCCGCCGCTTTCCTCCGTGGAGTCGCGACCCTCTTAGATGCGCTCGTCTTCGCCATGCAAGCTGTCTACCGCCCCGTACAAGTGGTGTTTCTGGATGTGCCGCGCCACCGCCGGCGGCACCAGTTCGTCGATTGGCTTCCCGCTCGCGAGCCGTTCCCGGATCATCGTCGAGGAGACGTCGCGCGTGTGCGCGTGAACGAGAAAAATCCGTGCGGCACCGTCACTTGCGACCGGTTCGCGGGGCGCCGGGGACATCCGCGCCCGCAGCTCCGGCGTGCGCCGCGTCGCCTCCTCCATGCTCACGCCCGGCCGCGCGATGACCACGAAATGCGCGAGGTCCAGGAACCCCGGATACCCGTGCCATGCGGCAATTCCTGCAAACGCATCGCTGCCGAGAATGAAGAAAAGTTGCGACGTTCGGCGGCCGGCGGCGTGGAACCTCCGCAGCGTGTCCTCGGTGTACGAGCGGCCCTGGCGCAGGAGCTCGACCTCCGACACGTGGCATTCGGGCCGATCCGCGACCGCGAGGACCGCGAGCGCAAAGCGCTGATAGGCGGTGGCGCGCGGGTCGATCACCCGCAGCGGCTGGTCGTACGCGGGAATCAGGACGATCTCCTCGAGCGCCATCGCGGCGCTCGCGGCGTCTGCCGCGTCGAGATGCCCGACGTGAATGGGGTCGAACGTGCCACCGAGAATGCCAAGCCGCGCGCTCTTCATGCCGCGGGAACGGGCACCGCCCGCACGGCGGCAATCTGCCGCCACATCGCTTCGAGGAGGTCGGCGACGCCGACGCCCGCGACCGCGGAGATCCGGAAGAACGGGAGCCCGCGCTCGCGCACGTGACGCTCGAGCGCCTCGACGCGCGACGGCTCGTCCACGGCGTCCATCTTCGTCGCCGCGACGATCATCGGCTTGGCGGCGACCTTCGGGTCGAACAGCCGCAGCTCGTTCAGGATGGTGTCGAAGTCGTCCACCGGGTCGCGTCCGGAGGCGCCGGAGACGTCGACGAGATGGACGAGCACCTTCGTCCGCTCGATGTGGCGCAGGAACGTGTCGCCAAGGCCGTGTCCTTCGTGCGCGCCTTCGATCAATCCAGGGACGTCGGCGACCACGAAGCTGCGATCGTCGGTGAGGGTGACGACCCCGAGGTTCGGGGTGAGCGTGGTGAACGGATAGTCGGCGATCTTCGGCCGCGCCGCCGAGATGCGCGAGATCAGCGTCGACTTGCCCGCGTTCGGAAAGCCGACGAGCCCCGCGTCGGCAATCAGCTTGAGCTGCAGGCGGATGAACCGCTCCTCGCCTTTCTCGCCCGGTTCCGTTCGCCGGGGCGCGCGGTTGGTCGACGACACGAAGCACGCGTTGCCGCGGCCTCCGCGGCCGCCCTTCGCGACGAGCACGCGCTGGCCTTCCTCGGTGAGATCCGCCAGCGGCGTCAATTCGCCATTCTGGGAGCTCTTGTCGAAGACGAGCGTGCCGATCGGCACCGCGATGTCGAGATCGTTGCCGGTGTACCCGGTCTTGTTCGCGCCCTGGCCGTGCGCGCCGCGCTTGGCCTCGAACTCGGGATGGAACCGGAAATCGACGAGCGTGTTCTTGGACGGGGTCGCGACGATGAACACGGATCCGCCCCCGCCGCCGTTGCCGCCATCGGGACCGCCACGCGGGACGAACTTCTCGCGCCGGAAGCTGAGGCAGCCGTTGCCGCCGTTGCCGGCCGCGACGTGGATGTCCACCTCGTCGACGAACATCGATATCAGTATAGGTTTAGGCCGACCTGAAGGTCGGCCTCTACGTTCGCAGGTCGCGAACTATTCAACCGGAATGACAGAGATTCTGCGGCCGTGCTTGCCGTGATCCTCGAAGCGGACCTTGCCGTCGATCTTCGCAAACAGGGTGTGGTCCTTGCCGAGCCCGACGTTCAGGCCGGGATCGAAGCGGCGCCCCTTCTGCCGGACGAGAATCGAACCGCCCGTCACGACGTTGCCGTCGTGGCTCTTGACGCCGAGACGCTGCGAGTTGCTGTCGCGGCCGTTGCGTGAGCTGCCCTGTCCTTTTTTATGAGCCATGGTGTTGTTCCCAGCCGGCCTAAATCTGAATATCCGTGATCCGCACGCGCGTCATCGTGCTGCGGTGCCCGCGTGTCTTGCGGAAGCCCTTGCGCCGCTTCTTCTTGAAGACGCGCAGCTTCGGCCCGCGCGACTCGCCGTCGACGATGCCAATCACTTTCGCGTTGGCGACAAACGGCGCGCCGGCGACGATGTCGCCCGCGTCCTTCTCGACGAGCAGCACCTGCTCGAAGGTGAACTCCTTGCCCGCTTCACCTGCGGTTCCGTCGACCTCGATGACAGCTCCCGGAGTGACCTTGATCTGGCGGCCGCGCGCCTGAATAATCGCGTACACGAGCTACCTCTCTATCGGGCCCAACAGGGCCTGTGCAAAGGATTTAGCTTAACACATGAGAAGGGCCGACCCGAAGGTCGGCCCTTACCAGATCGGACGTAGAGGCGGACCTTCAGGTCCGCCTACTGAAGAAGGACGCGGGTGCCCTTGATCTTCTGGCTGCTGAGCGTGCTGAGGAAGCTCGGGATCAGCCGGTCCATCAACTCGAAATACGAGGAGAGCGCCGGCGTGCTCTGGTTCGCGTTGTAGAGCACCTCTTCCCGGAAGTTCTCGGAGTGCATCACGGTCCCGGTGCGGCCGTCGATGAAGACGAACTTCGGCTGCAGGATGTACCCCTTGCGCTCCATGTAGGTGCGCACGGGCACGACGCGGCGGCGTCCGAACGAGTCGTACACCTCTTCCTCACGCTGGACGATGCCGGAGCGCTGGTGAGGCGTGAACATCACCGTGCCGGTGACGATCAACGGGTTCTGATATTCCTCGCCGATCTTCTTCCAGTACTCGACGTCCGCGAAGATGTGCTCGTACGGCTCGAGGTCCTTGGCGTCCTTGATTGCAGCGGGCTTGTCGGGCGTCGCGGCCTGGGGCGCCTCGCCCCGCGGCTCGGTCTTCGCCTCGGCCTTGCCTTCCTTGCCTTCCTTACCTTCCTTGCTTTCCTTGCCTTCGCGTCCCTCGGCGCCCTCGGCTGCGGGAGCGTGCTTCGGGGGCTCGGCCTTCACCTCCGGCGTCCCCGGCGCTTCCGTCGCGACGTCCATCAACGGCAGCACGTCGGTGTCGATGACACGCAGGTCCGACTTGGTGCGCAGCTGGCTGCGAAGCAGACGCGTGGTCTCGAGGTTGCCATCCACGTCGTCGGTGCCGCCCGCGATGAAGCCCGCGACCAGCACGCGCTGGAACGCCGACACGTCGAGCTTCGGCTTGATCGGCGTCTCGATCGGAATCTCGTAGTAGTTCGTGCAACCCGCGATGAAGAGGATTGCGGCGACGCTGCTAAGGATTCTGGTTGCCGGGGTCATCCTGCGTATCCTTGCGAGTCGTCCGGTCATTGATTTCCTTGAACAGCTCGTAGTTCTGTTTGATGAGCGCGTTGTTCGGCTCGATCTCGAGCGCCTTTTCGTACGCGACGCGGGCTTTCTCGAGGTCCCCTTCGTGCTCGTATGCGATCGCGAGGTCGTTGTACGCCTCCGCGTACTTCGGGTCGATCTGCGCCGCGCGCTGCCACCGGTAAATGGCTTCCCGCCAGAGGCCGCGCTGGGCGACCGTGATGCCGAACTCGACCTGTTTTTTCGCGTCCGACCGCGCGTCGGCCGCCAATGGCGCCGCCGTGGCCCCGAGGAGCAGGAGAATCGTCAGGACGCGGGTACGCATGGAGAAGTGCCTCAATATACGCCAACCGCTTGCCTCGCCGAAGCGCAAAGCGCGGGGGCGTACCGCACCGGCGCGCGAAGCGCGAAGGCGGGTTGAGCAAGGCATATGCCACGGAATTCCTGTTGAAAACGTCTGCTTCGGCGGCAATTTGCCTCGTACACCGTCACCCGGTTTCGTGCGGTGTCCACTGTTTCGCAACATGTGTGACTCATTCGAGAGGCTCGACGAGCAGACGGCGAGACCGCCGGGCATCGCGAACGGACGCGCTATAATCGCCGTCGAGGTCGGGCGCGCGGGCGCCATCGAGGTAGTGTCATGTCGCCCGATGAAGCCGTTGCGCTCTCGTTTGCCGTCCTTTCCGACCTTCCGCGCACCGGTCTGACCGACCGGCTTCGCGCCGACGATCCCCATCTTCTCGAACGCGCGCGTGCCCTGCTGCCGCAGGCGCATGCCGTTCGCGCGGCTGCCGCCAGCCGCGGGATCCGCACAGTGGCCTGGAACGAGCCCGCGTTTCCCGCCGCGCTGCTGACGCTGGGCGATCTGCCGCCCGCGCTCTGGTTTCGCGGCGAGCTCGATGCGCTGACCGCGCCGGCGGTCGCGATCGTCGGCTCGCGGGCCGCGTCAGCCGTGGCCATCGAGACGGCCACGCGAATCGCCAGCGATCTCGCGTCGCGCGGCATCACCGTGGTGAGCGGCCTCGCGCGCGGGGTGGATTCCGCGGCACACCGCGGCGCGCTCGAAACGGGGCGAACCGCCGCGGTCCTCGGGTCGGGATTGGATCGCATGTATCCCGCCGAGCACGAGCCGCTCGCGGCGCAGATCGCCCGCGACGGCATCGTCATCAGCGAGTACCCGCCCGCGACGCCTCCGCTGCCGCTGTTCTTTCCGATGCGCAACCGCCTGATCAGCGGACTGTCGCGCGCGGTCGTCGTGATCGAGGCCAACGAGAAATCCGGCTCGCTGATCACGGCGGCCTGTGCGCTCGAGCAGGGGCGCGACGTGATGGCGGTTCCCGGCAACGTCCTGAGCGGGCGCAATCGCGGCGCGCACGCCCTCATCAGGGACGGGGCGAAGATTGTCGAATGCGCGGACGATATCGTAGAAGAGCTGTGGGGGTCGGCGGGTTTCCACCACCGCCAGCAAACCGCACTAAGTGCAGCGTCGACAGAGGTTTCGGCGGATCCAATCGTTTCGCGTATGCAAGCCGGCGAGGCCTACGACGTGGACGGGCTTGCCGCGGTGTCAGGCCTCGAACACCTGCGCCTGCTGCCGCGATTGCTCGACCTCGAATTGCAGGGCCGCGTCCGTCGAGTCGGCGGCGGCCGTTTCATGCGCTGCGGATGAACGTGCTAGTGTGAATTGATTTTGAGTCGCGCGATGGCCAAACCGCTAGTGATCGTCGAGTCGCCGGCGAAGGCGAAGACGCTGGGCCGCTTCCTCGGGTCGAAATACCGGGTCGAGGCGAGCTACGGCCACATCCGCGATCTGCCCGAGTCGGCCGCCGAGGTCCCGAAGGAGATCAAGCAGAAAGAGTGGGGGCGCCTCGGCGTGGACGTGGAGAGCGACTTCACGCCGTACTACGTCGTTCCCAACGCCAAGAAGAAGCAGGTCGCGCACCTCAAGACCGCGGTAAAGGACGCGTCGGAGCTGCTGCTGGCGACCGACCCCGACCGCGAGGGTGAAGCGATCAGCTGGCACCTCACGGAGGTGCTCAAGCCGAAGGTTCCCGTCCACCGCATCGTCTTCCACGAAATCACCGAGGAGGCCGTCAGGGAAGCGCTCGCCACCCCGGGCAAGGTCAACGAGGACCTGGTTCGCGCGCAGGAGAGCCGGCGCATTCTCGATCGGCTGTACGGCTACACGCTGTCGCCGCTGCTCTGGAAGAAAGTGCAGACGGGGTTGAGCGCGGGGCGCGTCCAGAGCGTCGCGGTCAGGCTGATCGTCGAGCGGGAGGAAGAGCGCCGCGCGTTCCGCACGGCGGTCTACTGGGATCTCGAGGCGAAGCTGCGGGGCGAGGGACGCGAGTTCGTCGCGACGCTCGCGCGCATCAACGATCAGCGCATCGCCAACGGCAAGGACTTCGACGCGAAGACCGGCGAGCTGAAGAACCAGAACGCGCGCCTGCTGGACGAGGCCGCCGCCGCGACGCTCGCCGGCGCGATGGCCGCCAACGTGCCGTGGACGATCAGCAGCGTCGAACAGAAGCCTGGCATCGAACGGCCGGCGCCGCCGTTCACGACGTCCACGCTGACGCAGGAAGCCAGCCGCAAGCTCGGATTCTCCACCGAACGGACGATGCAGTCGGCGCAGCGGCTGTTCCAGGGCGTGGACGTCGGCATCGACGAGATGGAAGGGCTCATCACCTATCACCGCACCGACTCGACGACGCTCTCGGACAAGGCGATCCAGGAATCGGCGCGCGTCATCCGCGAGATGTTCGGTGGCGAGTACTACGACGGGCCGCGCCGCTACCAGACGCGGGTGAAGAACGCGCAGGAGGCGCACGAGGCGATTCGTCCGACCGACTTTCGCCTCGCGCCGAGCCAGCTCGAACGGATTCTCGACAGCGACGACCTGAAGCTCTACGAGTTGATCTGGAAGCGGACGATGGCGTCGCAGATGGTGGACGCGCGCGTGCTGCGCACCACGATCGAGATGTCGGCGAAGGGCCCCGGCAGCGACGTCGCGGTGCTCACGGCGAGCGGCAAGGCCATCGAGTTCGCCGGCTTCCGCCGCGCCTACGTCGAGGGGAGCGACGACCCCGCCGCGGAGCTCGAAGACCAGGAGACGATCCTGCCGACGTGCAAGGTCGGCGATCGGGTGGACAGGAACGGCACGCCGATCGTGCTGCTCGACACCCAGCCGAAGCGGCACGAGACCTCGCCGCCGGCGCGCTTCACGGAAGCCTCGCTCATCAAGGAGCTCGAGCGGCTGGGCATCGGCCGCCCGTCCACGTTCGCACCGACGATCGCCACCATCGCGCGCCGCGGCTACGTGTTCCGCCAGGGCAAGGCGCTCGTGCCCAGCTTCACCGCGTTCGCGGTGACGAAGCTGCTGCGCGACCATTTCGGCGACTTCGTCGAAACCGACTTCACCGCGGAGATGGAGGAGGACCTCGACGAGATCTCACGCGGCGAGCGCGAGTCCACCGAGTTTCTCCGCGAGTTCTACTACGGCGACAAGAAGAAGAAGCATCGCGGCCTGCTCGGCGCGGTCGAGAAGGGCGCCGAGGACGCGGATTACCCGGTGCTGGACCTCGGTGAGGATTCGTCTACCGGCGAGCCGGTTCGCATCCGCATCGGACGGTTCGGCCCGTTCGTCCAGGTGGCCGAGGGCGGTCCGGGCCGCACCGCATCCCTGCCGGACGACATCGCGCCGGCGGACCTCTCGCTGGACAAGGCGCTCGAGCTGGTTCGCATGAAGGCCGAAGGGCCGCGGACGCTCGGCGTCGATCCGGCGACCGGGATGAACGTCTACGTGATGAACGGCCGCTACGGCGCCTACGTGCAGCTCGGCGAGACGCCGGAAGGGAAGAAGGCGGAGAAGCCGAAGCGCGCGTCGCTGCAGGCGGGCACGACCGAGCAGACCGTCGCGCTCGACGAAGCGCTGAAGCTGCTGTCGCTGCCGCGCGAGGTCGGCCTGCACCCGGACGACAACCAGCCCATCGTCACCAACTTCGGCCGCTTCGGCCCGTACGTGAAGCACAACGACGAGTTCCGATCGCTCGAGTCCGAGGGCGACGTGTTCAACATCTCCTTCGACGCGGCGCTCGCGCTGCTGCGCGCGCCGAAGGTGTCGCGGCGCCGCCAGGCGACGCAGAAGAAGACGTTGAGGGAGCTCACCAACAACGGCACCACGATCAAGCTGCTCGCCGGCCGCTACGGGCCGTACGTCACCGATGGCACGACGAACGCGTCGGTGCCGAAGGGCGTCAGTCCCGAATCCGTCACCTTCGAGCAGGCAACCGAGCTGCTCGAGGCGCGCCGCAACGCCGCGCCGTCGCCGCGCCGCGGCGCACCCGGAGGCGGACGCCGCCGAGCCGCGGCAGCGGCCTCCGCCGCTCCACGGGCGCGCAAGACCTCACGCAAAGCCGCACGCGCGTAGAATGGCTCCAGGCCGGCCGGTACCCGTCGCCTGAGGGCCGGAGCCCGTAGCCAACCATGATTCACATCATCGGAGGCGGACTCGCCGGCTGCGAAGCCGCGTGGCAGGCAGCCTCGCTGGACGTTCGTGTCGTGCTGCACGAGATGCGTCCTGTCCGCGCGACGGCCGTGCACAAGACCGATCAGCTGGCGGAGCTGGTCTGCTCGAACTCGCTCCGGGGCGACAAGCTCGATAACGCCGTCGGCCTGCTGAAAGAGGAGATGCGGCGGCTCGGCTCGCTCGTGATGCGTGCCGCCGACACGCATCGCGTGCCCGCGGGCGCGGCGCTGGCGGTCGATCGGGAGCGCTTTTCGCGCGCGGTCACCGAGACCGTGCAGTCGCATCCGCTGATCTCCGTGACGCGCGAAGAGGTGCCGCGCATTCCCGACGATCCCGCCATGTATCCGCTCGTCATCGCGACGGGGCCGCTGACGTCCGAGACGCTCTCGGCCGACATCGCGCGCATCGTCGGCGGCGATCACCTGTATTTCTACGACGCGATCAGCCCGATCGTCCTCGCGGAGACGATCGACATGGAGAAGGTGTTTCGCGGGTCGCGGTGGGAGCGCGGGACGACGGAGGAAGGCGATTACCTGAACTGTCCGATGAGCAGGGAGGACTACGATCGCTTCTACGACGCGGTGGTGTCCGCCGAATCGGCGACGGTTCACGACTTCGACAAGGAGAAGTTCTTCGAGGGGTGCCTGCCGGTCGAGGTGATGGCGCACCGCGGACGCGACACGCTGCGCTTTGGTCCGATGAAGCCGGTCGGTCTCGTCGATCCGAGGACCGGCCGCTCGCCGTACGCGGCCGTGCAGCTTCGCCAGGACACGCTGGCGGGCGACCATTTCAGCCTCGTCGGCTTCCAGACGCAGTTGAAGTGGAGCGAGCAGGCGCGCGTGCTGAAGCTCGTGCCGGGGCTCGAGCAGGCGGAGTTCGTCCGCTTCGGCATGGTCCATCGCAACACCTACATCAACGGACCGCGAGTGCTGCGCGAGACGTGGCAGACCAGGTTCCGTGACGATCTCTTCTTCGCGGGACAGATTTCGGGCGTCGAGGGCTACGTCGAGTCCGCCGCGTCGGGGCTGATTGCCGGACGCAACGCGGCCGCGCTGGTGCGTGGCGAGGAGCCGCGCGTGCCGCCGCGCACCACCGCGATCGGCGCGCTCGGGTATTACGTCTCGCACGCCGACCCTCGAAACTACCAGCCGACCAACATCACGTTCGGCATCATGGCGTCGCCGCCCCTCGACTTCGTTCGGGACAGGCCATCCGGCGGAAAGAAGCCGGGGCGCGCCGACAGAAAGCTCGCGACGTCCGAGCGTGCGCTCGAAGACCTCGCCCGATGGAACAGCTCCGCGAGTTTCTCGACTACATCCGCCTGAACCGCAACGCGTCGGCCCACACGGTCGCCGCGTACGAGAGCGACCTGTCGCAGTTCATCGCCTTCGCGGGCCGCGAGCGCGGCACGCGCAAGGCGCTCGAGCCGAAGCATCTCGACCTGGACCTGATTCGCGGCTTTCTCGGCGAGCTCTATCGCCAGGGGCAGGCGCGTGCGTCCGTGGCGCGGAAGGTCTCCACGCTGCGCACCTTCGTGCGGTACCTCCGCCGCGAAGGGTGGATCGAGTCCGACCCGGCGGCGCTCGCGGTGGCGCCGAAGCGCGAGCAGAAGGTGCCCGCCCATCTCTCCGTCGACGAGATGTCGCGGCTGCTCGACGCGCCCGACGCGTCCACGCCGCTCGGGCGGCGCGATCGCGCCATCCTCGAGTTGTTCTACGCGTCGGGCATCCGCTTGAGCGAGCTCGTGGCGCTCGATCTCGAGGACGTGGACCTCTCCGGCCGCATGGTTCGGGTGCTGGGCAAGGGGCGCAAGGAGCGGATCGTTCCGTTCAATCCGAAGACCGCGGCAGCGCTGCGTGCCTGGCTCAGGGATCGGGTCGCCCTGACGGCGGGCGACGCGCTTTTCGTCAATGCGCGTGGCGGTCGATTGACGGGGCGAAGCGTGCAGCGCCTCGTGGCTCGCTACGTCAGCAGCTGCAGCACGCGATTCGGCATCAGCCCGCATGCGCTGCGGCATTCCTTCGCCACGCACCTCCTCCAGGCCGGCGCGGACCTGCGCGCCATCCAGGAGCTGCTCGGCCACGTCCGGCTGTCGACGACGCAGCGCTACACACACGTCAACGTCGCGCAGCTGCTCGACGTCTACCGGAAGGCCCATCCTCGCGCGAGGAAGTCGTAGGGCGTGCAGAAGAGCCTGGGACGCGCCGCGGTGAGGCTGTCGAAGGCGTAAGATCCCTCGCGAAGGGGCCGTCATGAAAGCTCGCCGCTGGATTGTCGTCACGGTGTTCGCGCTCGTCGGCATCGGCGCCTGGTATCTGCGCCCTGCCACCGGCGAAACCGCTGGCGCGAATCTGTTTACGTATCCGTACAGCGTTGACGACCTGCCGAACGGGCTCCGGCTGGTGACGGTGCCCACCGACTATCCCAACATGGTCGCCCTGTACATCGTCGTGCGCGCGGGCTCGCGAGACGAAGTGGAGCCGGGCAAGAGCGGCTACGCGCACCTGTTCGAGCACCTGATGTTCCGCGGCAGCGAGAACTTCACGCCCCGGCAGCGGGACGACATCATGAAGCGCGCCGGCGCCGACACCAACGCGTCGACCAACCAGGACCGCACGACCTACTACGTCGTGTTCTCGAAGGAAGACCTCGACGAGGTGATGAAGGTGGAGGCCGACCGTTTCCAGCGCCTGAAGTACGCGGAGCCGGCCTTCAAGACCGAGTCGCTCGCCGTCCTCGGCGAATACAACAAGAACAGCGCGGAGCCGACGCAGAAGCTGGATGAGGCGCTGTACGAGACGGCCTTCACGCGGCACACCTACGCGCACACGACGATGGGGTACCTCGAGGACGTCCAGGACATGCCGAACCAGTACGCGTATAGCCTGGAGTTCTACAAGCGGTTCTACACGCCGGAATACGCCACGGTGCTGCTGGTCGGCGACGTGACGCGCGAGCGCGCCCTCGAATTGACGAAGACGTATTTCGGCGGCTGGGCGCGCGGCAGCTACGCGCCGAATATTCCCGCGGAGCCGCGGCAGACCGAGCCACGGACCGCGCACGTGGACTGGCCGTCTCCGACGCTGCCGTGGGTCGCGGTCGCCTTCAAGGGGCCGGCGTATTCCGACACGGCCAAGGACAAGCCCGCGCTCGATCTGCTCTCACCGATGGCGTTCGGGCCGAATTCGGATCTCTACAAGCAGCTCGTCCTCGAAGAGCAGAAGGTCGACGACCTCGGCGCCGATTTCGGCAACCATCCCGATCCGGAGCTCTTCACCGTCTACGCCCGGGTGAAGAACGTGAAGGACCTCGACGGGGTGCGCGACCGGATTCTCGCGACCTTCGCCCGGTTCACCCGGGAGCCGGTCGATCAGGCAAAGCTCGACGCCACGCGCTCGCGCATGCGTTACAGCTTCGCGCTCCGCATGAACAGCTCGCCGGCCATCGCGGCCGCGCTCGCACCCTACATCCTGCTGACGCGCACCCCCGACACCATCAACAAGGTGTTCGCGCTCTATCAGCAGGTGACGCCCGATGACATGCGTACGATGGCGGCGAAATATTTCACCGACAACAACCGGACGATCGTCACGTTGACGCCGAAGGCGGGGACGAAGTGATGTCGCGGCGGTTGGCGCTCGTCGCGGTCGCGGCCGTCCTGCTGCAGCCGCTGACGTTCACGCAGAGTGCGAGCGTGGTCCAGCCGGGCACCTCGCCGCTGATCGTCTTCCGCATCCTGTTCACGACCGGCTCGGCCTCCGATCCCGCGGGCAAGGAAGGCCTTGCATCGCTGGCCGCGGCGATGCTCGCCGAGGGCGGCTCGCGGTCCAGGACCTACCAGCAGATCGTCGAGGCGATGTATCCGATGGCGACGTCGGTGAACTGGCAGGTCGACAAGGAAATGACCGTGTTCACCGGCACCAGCCACGTCGAGAACCTGGACGGGTTCTACGCACTGATGAGGGACATGCTGCTCGATCCGGGCTTCCGCCAGGACGACTTCACCCGCGTCCGCGACGATGCGGTCAACTTCCTGAAGGTGTCGCTGCGCGAGAGCAACGACGAGGAGCTCGGGAAGGAATATCTCTACGACCTCATCTACGCGGGCCATCCGTACGGGCACCACAACCGCGGCACGATCGCCTCGCTGCAGAAGCTGACGATCGACGACGTGCGCGCCTTCTATCGAGAGCACTTCACGCGCGCCAACCTCGTCGTCGGGCTCGCCGGCGGCTATCCCAAAGGCTTAGACGCGAAGGTCGAATCGGATTTCGCGGCGCTGCCGGCCGGCACCGCGAGCAAGAAGACGTTCGATGCGCCCCCAATGCCGGCGGGCAGCACGATTGCGATCGTGACGCGCGATACGCGATCCACCGCGATCTCCATGGGCTTTCCCATCGACGTGAACCGCTCGTCGCCCGACTGGCCGGCGCTCGCGGTCGCGACGTCCTATTTCGGCCAGCACCGGTCGTCCAACAGTTACCTGTACGGGCGGCTGCGCGAGGCGCGCGGGCTCAACTACGGGGACTACGCGTACGTCGAATACTTCCCGCGCGGGATGTTCCAGTTCACGCCGGATCCGAACCTCGCGCGCCAGCAGCAGATTTTCCAGATCTGGATTCGACCGGTGGAAGTGAACACCGGCGTATTCACCCTGCGCGCCGCGCTGTACGAATACGGCAAGCTCGTGCGCGACGGGCTGTCGCGCGAGGCGTTCGAGGCGACGCGCGAGTTCCTGACGAAGTACTCGAACATCCTGACGCAGACGCAGAGCGCGCGGCTTGGCTACGCGCTCGACAGCCGCTATTACCGCATCGGCGACTACAACACCTATCTGCGCGACGCGCTGGCGAAGCTGTCCGCCGACGATGTCAACCGCGCCATCCAACGGCACCTGGCGCCGAACCGCATGCGCATCGTCATCGTCACGAAGGACCCGAAGCCGTTCCAGGACGCGGTCGCGAGGAACACGCCTTCGCCCATCACGTACAACTCGCCGAAGCCGAAGGACATCATGGACGAGGACGCCGTCATCCAGGCGTACCGGATCGACGTCAAGCCCGCGGACGTGACGGTCGTGCCGGTGGACAAGGTCTTCCAGTAGGAGCGAGGACAGGTGCCAGCGGGCGGATTGATCCCGGAACGCCTCGTCACGATACGCCGGTATTCATCGACCGCGCCCGCGGTAGCCGACTGCCGCCTGCTGATCGACGCCGGCCTCGACGCGTACATCAGGACGTACCGCTGGCACGACATCGGAGAAGTGCGGGTGCCTGAAAGCCAGGTCGAGAGCGCGTTCGCGCTCTTGCCCGCGTCGCTCCCCGAAGCGTCCGAGGGCGTCGACGAGGCGGAGAAATGCGCCTGGTGCGGCAGCCCGCACGCGCGCACGTTCGCGCCGTTCACCGGCCTGGTGCTGGCGGGTGGCGGCGGCCTGATTGGATGGGCGATCTACCGGGGCGAGTACGACGGCGCGGCGATGGCCTTCATCGTGACGCTCATCGTGTTGTTCGTCATGAAGACGACTGTCGGACGGCTGGTGTGCGCCGAGTGCGGAAGGGACTGGCAGGTGCCCGGGGCCGGCACGGCCGGCCCCGAACCGCCGGCGCCGCGCCCCTAGACGACCGCCGCGGCGGACGATTCCAACGGCTGCACCGCCTGCGCGCGGCGGCCGCGCGGGAAGTCGATGCCGAGCGTCTTGATCTTGTAGTTCATCACGCGCGGGCTGATCGAGAGCAGCTCCGCCGCGTCCTTCTGCACCCAGTTCGACATCTTCAGCGCTTCGACCAGCGCGTTGCGCTCGATGTCCTCGAGCGCGATCCCGGTCGGCGGAATCTTGACGACCGCCGAATGATCCCGTCCGCTCCCGCCGACCGTCGACACCTCGCCCAGCCGCAGATCGCCGCCGGCGATCGCGCGCCCTTCGGCGAGCAGAATCGCCCGCTCGATCGTGTTCTCGAGCTCGCGGATGTTGCCCGGCCAGTTGTACCGCATGAGCAGCTTCTGCGCGTCGGGCTCGAGCGCATCGATCTTCTTCTTCAGCTCGAGTGCGAACTTGCGGATAAACGTGTTGGCCAGCGGCACAATGTCGTCCTTCCGTTCGCGGAGCGGCGGCATCTCGATGGACACCACGTTCAAGCGGTAGTAAAGGTCCTCGCGGAAGTGTCCGCTCTGGACCATCGCCGGCAGGTCGCGGTTGGTCGCCGCGATGAGACGGACATCCACACGCAGCGTGCGGGTGCCGCCGAGGCGCTCGAACTCGTGCTCCTGGAGCACGCGGAGGATCTTGGCCTGCGTGCTCGGGCTCATGTCGCCGATTTCGTCGAGGAACAGCGTGCCGCCGTCGGCCTGCTCGAAGCGGCCGATGCGCTGCTTGTCGGCGCCGGTGAAGGCGCCCTTCTCGTGGCCGAAGAGCTCCGATTCCA
>Ga0137418_10000604_pt1 | contig 32319 bp, 23 predicted proteins | sample CZODoug3_1_2_16f_FD_122242 | JGI IMG/M metagenome (GOLD analysis project Ga0137418, IMG submission 122242) | Vadose zone soil fungal communities from Angelo Coast Range Reserve, California, USA - CZODoug3_1_2_16fungal (Hybrid Assembly) | ecosystem: Environmental > Terrestrial > Soil > Vadose... | reverse complement strand
TTCACCGAATACTATTTTGTGGTGTCGCACGATCGGCGAGAACTAATCGGCATCGATGCGGGTACGCGCCCGGACTCGGCCAAGGCCGCCTACGAGGCACTGCGAGCGTATGCGCCTAACTTGCCCGAACTGACGACGGTCTTCATTACACACTCCCACTGGGATCACGTCGGCGGACACAGGTATTTCCGTACCCTAAATCCCCGCTTGCATTTGTACGCCAGGAGCAACTACGGAGAAGAACTCGCCCGCGACCTCTTTGCGCCAGCAGTGTTCAACAAGCAATTCTTCGGCGAAGCCTTCAGCCTCGACAATGTACGGAGCTTTAAGCCGGACATCACCGTCGATCGCCGCACCGAGCTGAGGATCGGGGGAACACGCATCGAGCTCATTCCGGTCCGAGGAGGCGAAACTCAAGATGCGATGTTCATCTGCCTGCCGGATCAGGGGGTTCTGTTCGTCGGCGATTTCATCATGCCTTATCTGGGTGCACCGTTCGCCGAGGAGGGTGATCTTCAGGGGCTGATGGATGCGATCGATATTGTGGTGCAAAAGAATCCGCGGTATCTGCTCCATGGCCACGAGCCGCTCACGCGGAATTTCACCTCTGCCTCTATGCTGGCGCAGCTCAAAGGAGATCTGGTTTGGTTGCGCGAACAGGTCATGACCGCAATACGCCAAGGCGATGAGCGTGGCGCGATACATCAGGCAAACCTGATTCCCCCAGGCCTGCTCAACGACCAGCCCGACGTGTGTCTCCCATATCTTATCTTCCGCGAACACGTCATCGACCGTCTTTATGATCAGAACGTCGGCTATTGGCAGCCGGACTTGCAAGGCCTCGAGCATCTCACACGTGCAGACCACGCAGAGCTCCTGGTCGACTACCTCGGCGTGTCGGAACAACAGCTGGTCAAGACAGTGGAAAGCTTGACCGCGGACGGCAAATATGAGCTCGCAGCCTCTCTGCTTGAATCCGCTGGAGATAGGTTCGAGCGCAGCAACTCCGTGGCAAATGCCAAACGGCTTGTATACCTCAAGCTGATGGAGAAGCACCAGAATACTGACCCGTTCAAATTCATCATCTACTCTGGAAAGATCGGAGAACAAACGCCGCAGATGACTGCGCCCAAGTGAAGAGTGGTGCCGCTCTTAGCGCCTACGGGGGAAGTTGCGTGCCGGCTGCGCATCTACCGGCGGGTGATGCCGGCGGCATGCAGCCTTCAACAATGCCGGCGTTCAAAACATTGTTGCGGAACCGCTGACGCTACTCGAGAAGACTTTGGCCGAGTGCCGGCCATCAATCTCCGTGGAGTATGGAGTTGCATGAAGTTCGAGCTGCGCCAGATGCGCAAGGAAGGAAGTGGTGCTATCGTCAACTGCTCTTCCATTGGAGGCCTTGTGGGCGCTCCCGGGCGTGGACATAATCATGCCGCCGAGCACGGAGTAATTGGGCGCACCAAAAGCGCGGCTCTGGAATATGCTGCAAGGGGCGTTCGTATCAATGCCGTCTGTCCTGGCCTCAGCTATACGCCGATGGCAGCCCAAATGATGGCCACTCACGGCGACGCCATAGAAGCACCGCCGGCTGCGTCCTCCGCTTTGCGCATTGGCGGACGAGGCTGATGGGATTGCGGTCGATGAAGTCGTGCCGCCTCGCGTGCTTAGTTTTCTGGCCGATGAGGTAGTCATCGCGGTTTTCTCTCCTATGTCTCTTCGTCGGGCGAACCCGAGGCGCCGGCAAGATCGTGAGGCTTGATCTTCTCGACGTTGAACTTCGCTACACGCTCGCGCATTGTCTTCAGAACATCTTCGAGAGGCGGAGGGTCGCCTTTGATCCAGCGCAACGGGTTGATGCGCGCCACAACGAAAGAACGTAGGTATGGACTCACGAGTCCGCGTTCCTTCAGCTTTCTGACCACTGCGGCGACTTTTTCCTCGAGCTCGAGCACCATAGAGGCGCGCTTCTCATGTTGTTTGAGGGCAGTGCGCAATGAGTCATCACTGAAGTTTTCAAGGCGCCGCAGGATCGGGTGGTAAGCGCCCCCGGCGAAGCGCCTGGCCCGTTCGTAACATACCCCCAAGGTGACAAGTGCGGCTTGATCGAGGTAGAAGGCGAACCCAGATTCGGGTCGCGAGGCATCCTCGTCGACTAGGCCACGGTAGATCCGTATGACTTCCAGTGAACGCTCTTTCAGGTTATGCGCTTTTTCCGTGTTCAGCGCCAGGATCTGCCACGCGACCTCGCGTTCTACGACGACCAGAGCCGTGATCGATTTAGCTCCAAGGCGGCGCATGGCCTCGAGGCGATGCCGGCCGTTGGGGGTCCAGAAGCCGCCGCCCGGCGCCACGACAGCGATGACGGGGTCGAGAAAACGCCCAGTCTTACTAATAACGTCGGCCAGCCGTTTGTGGTGAGCGTCGGAGAGATCGCGTTGAAACGGCGTAGGCTCGATCCTGTCGATAGGCAGAATCGAGAGCAGGGTCTGATGACCGCCAAGCGGTTCCTTATAGAGGCCCACGACGCACCCCCCAGCCTTCTCAACAGCATCCGCGGCCTCCGTGGCGGATCCTTGTGGTTGTTCTAGGCGGCACTCTGCCGGCTCGAGACCCTTGGTGCCGGGCTTTGCTTTGCGAGGACGTGGTCGGGCAGGTGCGCGCTTTGCCATCCAGAGACTCTACCTTATCTGCGGCGGAGCTACCGAAGGTTAGCCTTCGCGACTCCTGAACAGCGCAAGCAATAACCGCAGTACGGGCCTCCTCGACCGCAAAGCTGCTGCTCCTCAGAGAGGCGTGAAGCATTCGGCGTTACAGAGGATCACCATCCACAACCAGGACACGGAACTGTTCTGCCGGCATCATGAGAAGTCCTCTACGCCGTTTGCTTATGCTGCAGACGACGAGGTTGGATCGAAGCGGATTTGCGGCCGGACTCCAGAGGAATTCGATGTCCTCGTGCTCGTCGAGATCGATATTGAAGTCACCGAACTCGAACCTCCCTGTCAGGGAAGCACTCTCCCCGGCAGTGTCTCGCCGGGGCACGGTGTCCGAAGTCTTGGTTATTAGTTGCCGCAGCAAGCTCCAGCTTCTGGTCATTTCAGTTCTCTCATAATCCTAGTTCCCCTACGGCGCATCCCTCCATGTCAGCAGCCCCATTCAGCTTCACCCGGCTTTGCAAAATAGCGCCTTGAGTCTTCCCGCTCTGTGGCCGTTGAGGCCAGTTCCATTAGTGCCAGACGCACAGCAGCAACGAGGCAGCTTTTTTCCTGTTGGGGTACCTGCTCCCACACCGCAGCGTTTGGCTGGCTCGCGCAGCCAAAATCCGGCCCGATCGCCTGCTGATAATGGTGTAAGAGTTCCCCCAATTGTTCCGCAGATACTTCTTGGATCGACATCGGATACCACCCTTTCTCGGTTAATCAACCTTGGACTGAGCTTGCTCCGATTGGAGAGCAGCCTGCATTCAAGCCGTTCTCATGCAGCGCGAGTTACTGGTTTTTTCCGCTCCTGTAGTTCGGCAATCATGCTTTCGCCAGAGCCGAGCCGCAGACGCACCCAATAACCAATCCGACGCGGCTTACGCTCCTTGCATAGCGCAAACAGGAATCGCACATAGAATGCGATACCTGCCGTGCACAGCACCGTTATTGCCCCTGTCACGAACATTGAGCCCTCCAGGGTTCGGATCGCAGCGCCGAAACAATCTCTGGAATCCCTCCACATCATTGGATACGAAAGTCCGTAAATTTCGAATAAAGGGTTCGTAAATTGTCGATAAAGGGCATGCACCCCATGATTTATGAACCTTTGTGAGTGCAGGGCAGGGCGAGAATCTTCACGCTAATGGGCCTGCTGTGACTCGAGTCAGGATCCGGTGCTGGTAAAGGGGGGAGAAAGAGCGGTTTCTTTGGTGGCTCAGTTGGGGTGTTGTGAGTGAGGCAATCAGGTTTCCACCGCGTCTTAAGAGGTCGTCCGCCTCTTGTGAGTCCTTTACAGTCGTGAATGCGCCGTTCTTTTCACGACAGGCTCCATGCCCCTTCGGGGCACCACGATCCATGAAAATTGTTTAGGGAAACGGGTCAACGCGTGGTACAAGCTTTCGTGGCGATTGCTTGAAGGTCGGGGATAACTGTGTGACCGAGATCCCGCGCGACAGGCTGACCCGCGCCGGTAAAGGTATCACGCTTTGTCGAACCTGGAAACAGGAAGGACGCATGGCAGTGTCTGCAACAGACCTGCGGCGCAGCAATCACCTTTCGAGGAGGCGTTATGCAAACGCTGGTAGAACGTGGCTGTGGACTGGACGTACATCAGGCAACAGTCGTGGGGTGTTTGTTGCACGTTAAGAGAGACGGGAGAGTGCAGAAACAGATGCGGAATTTCGGCACCACCACGCGGGCGTTGGTTGCGCTAGAGCCTGTCATGCCGCTTGCGCTTCTTCCCCTGGCATCCCAGAACGTCACGCCTCCTCCGAAAATCGCCGGACTTCTGTGCCCGTCTGCCCGTCTACGCCCCCAGGATTTCGTAACATCATTTGTAATCAACGGTTTGCGACGATTTCCTGCTCGCCGCTCATCCGCCGGACCGGGGATTCGATGGGTCCAGTCACGTCGACATGATGGCTAGAGGGCCACGTTGCATTGGGATTGGAACACAAGGGTTTCTTGGTTGCTATGCATTTCGGCCTTAGAAATCCGTAGTATTCGATGCCATTTCTGGCGCTGAACGCCTTGGACTGCGAGTCTCTCCAGGCCCTGACTCAAGAGCAGGCATCTTGCGTGCTTCGCCCGCGATAGCAGGCAAGACCTGGCTTGGAAAGCCCTTTCGATTTGTATTCCCCTTTTGTGCTATGGCTGTCGCCCCCCGGTGCTATTCTCCCCGTCCCCAAAGCGTGACATCTTACTTGCGTACGAAAGCCTTAGCGGGACTTTCAGGGATCAGGAAAAGGCAAGACATGGCGGAGCTGATGCAAAGGCCGGAAGCGGAAAACAAGGGCCGTCGCAGGATGCTCATTACGCTACTCATCTTGCTGGTCACTCTTGTCGTGGTTGTGATGAAGGACTACACAACTTGGTTCGGTTCAGACGAGACCACGGACGTGGACCAGACGTCCCCGGCATCAGCTCCGACCAGCGCAGCGCAAGCACCATCCATCGGGAATCCGGCGCCCGCGGCCAAGATTGCTCCAACTGCCAAGACGAAGAACGAAGTTGCTGCCAAGAGTTCCGCCCCGGCCACGGTCGCCCGGACCGTCATCGCGGCTACTCGTACTGAGATTCCGCCAATGGAAGTGGAAGTAGTGGCCGGCGACACACACCGCACCGTTCATCCTGGCAACAACTCCGTGAAGGTTGAGATGCCGACGAACTCGGGCACTCGGGCCGCGGGCTCGACAGCGTTCCACTGGAGCCCGGCCACGAGTGCTGCGGAGCGGACGCGGATATCTTCGGATCAGCCCGAGGCACTACCGCAAGCCGTAGAAGCGTCCTATCCCTCGCTGTCCCGGCAGATGAAGGTCGAGGGATCCGTGCTGCTTCAGGCGTTCGTCAGTGCCGACGGAGGCGTCCGTGACCTGCGCGTGCTGAGCGGTCCTCCCATACTCGTCTCGGCCGCAGTGGAAGCGGTACGCCAGTGGCGTTTCAAGCCGTATTTACAAAATGGGCAGCCGGTCGAAACGCAAGCCAAGATCAGCGTTAACTTCACAATCAAAATACTGTGAATGCAGTTTTGCAGCGCGCGGCCTTTCTGCCAATCAGCACTTCGGGTAAGACCCACCCATAAACGTTCTGCAATGATGGGTCAGAGGTGCGCAGGGCTGACTCCTCCCTCTTCCATTCCAACCGTCCCGAGTATGCAATGCAAGACAGTATCAGCAAGCTGTTTGGTTTCGTTGCCTGCAGAGCATGGGCCAGAGGAGGCATGAGTTCTCATCGAAACGCCTCGGATCGCGTTTCAGTCCTTCGCGAAGTCTCCTGCCCCCGATCAGGGGAAAGCGACAATTCGTCCTACCCGTCGGATTCGCTGCTCACGTGTCACGATTGACTCGTAGTCTGGCCGGAAGTCGATTTTTGATTGCGAATCCGCCCGATGTTATCTTGGGTTTCCCTGGACAATTCTCTGAGGATAAGCGTCAAATGCGATCTCATGCTCCTAGAGTCTTTGTCAGGAGTTCGTGTCAGGACCACCTCCCATTCAGTGCATAGTTCTCGTGCCGCGAGCAGTCCATTGGACACCAATCCTCATGAACATACTTGATCTCGTTGTCGGTAAGCCCATCAAGACCAGTGACGAACGCGCCGAGCAGATCGGTCCTGCGCGGGGCATCCCGATCTTCGGTCTCGATGCGCTTAGCTCGGCGGCTTATGGCCCGGAAGCGGCCCTCAGTCTTCTGATCCCCCTTGGTCTTCTCGGTGTTCGTTATATCGTACCCATCAGCGCCGCTATCATTACGCTGCTAGTGATCGTGTACTTCTCCTACCGCCAGACCATCGCCGCCTATCCCTCCGGCGGTGGCTCCTATACCGTGGCGCGGTTCAACCTCGGCGCACCTGCCGGCTTGCTTGCCGCGGCCGCGCTCCTCACCGATTACATTCTCACGGCCGCAGTGGGCATTTCCGCGGGAGTTGGTGCTTTGGTCTCGGCGGTTCCATCTGTGCAGCCGCACACCGTTTCTCTCTGCGTGGGCATTCTGATCCTCATCACTATCCTCAATCTCCGCGGCCTGCGCGAGGCTGGCACTGCTTTCGCATTTCCTACTTATCTGTTTGTCGGCACACTTCTCATAACAATCGTCACGGGCCTTCTCCGTGTTCTCCTCAGCGGAGGGCATCCCACACCGGCAGCTCCCCTTCCGCCTCCGCGCCCCATGATGGAAGCGGTCAGCTACTGGCTACTGCTGAAGGCTTTCGCCAGCGGTTGCACGGCTTTGACTGGCGTAGAGGCTGTCAGCAATGGCGTGAAGGCTTTTCGAGAGCCCACCGTGAAAAACGCCCAGCGCACTCTCACTGTGATTATTTTTCTATTGGCGGTGCTGCTGGCGGGAATTTCGTATCTCGTAAAGACTTACGGAATTGCCGCAACCGATCCGGGCCAGCCCGGCTATCAGAGCGTACTCTCCATGCTCACCGCCGCGGTTTTTGGCCAAGGCTTCTTTTATTATCTGACCGTGGGCTCCATCCTCGTCGTTCTTTCTCTATCCGCCAACACAGCCTTTGCTGATTTTCCCCGCCTCTGCCGCGCCATCGCGCAAAACAATTACCTGCCCCATGCCTTCGGGTACCGCGGGCGGCGGCTCGTCTACACCTACGGCATCGTCGTCCTGGCGGTACTCTGTGGCGGCGTTCTCATCCTTTTCGGAGGTATCACCGACCGGCTTATCCCGCTCTATGCCGTCGGCGCTTTTCTGGCCTTCACGCTTTCGCAATCCGGCATGGTCATGCACTGGTGGAAAAACCGCGGTCCCAATTGGCTGAAGAGCGCAATCGTGAATGGGGTCGGTGCCCTGGTCACCGGCATCACCACGGGCATCGTGTTGGTTGCCAAATTCGTGGAAGGCGCCTGGATTACGCTGCTTTTCATTCCGTTGACAATTGCTTTCTTCACCCTTGTCCGCCGCCACTACCACTCCGTGAAACTGCTCACCACCTGCAAGGTTCCCGTCGATGCGGCAGGTCTCAGCCAGCATCCGATTGCGGTCGTTGTCTTCGACCGCTGGAGCCACATCACCCGCCAGGGAATTGAATTTGCTGCCCGGCTTTCCCCGGAAGTGATCGCCGTGCACGTCGAGCCCAACGAGCATTCCGAACTGCTTCAAGACGAATGGGAACAATACGTTGAGCAACCCTTCGGCGCGGCAGGCAAGGAGCCACCCCAGCTCCACGTCCTGCCATCACCCTACCGCTTCATAGTCATTCCCATCGTTCAATTCATTCTCGACCTTTCGAAAAAACATCCTGATCGCAGCATCGTGGTGGTCATACCCGAGATCGTGGAAGACAAATGGTATGAATTCTTCCTCCACAATCAGCGTGGCCGGCTTCTGGAATGGGTACTACTCGCCCGCGGCAATGAGCGCATCTTCACGGTGAGTGCGCCCTGGTATGTCGGGGCACGATCCTAGCTCCATCGGGGACGGAGGATGATTTGAGAAGTCTCGGGGAAGAAAAAACAATCATTTAACAACTCCGAGAACAATAGTGCTGCGTCCCCTCGACTTGCGCGATTCCACATTGCATCGACTTGAAAGCGGCTTTCGTTGAAGAGGCGCTGCGTTGGAGAACAGCTATGTGGATGAGGTCATGCGCGATCTGAAGCGTTAATGAAAAGGCTGGGTTGTCACAACTTGAAGGAAGACTCTAGTCTGTGCCAAGGGATTGCGTGCCCTGTCGCTTCAGCGGTCTCCAGGCCAAGTCGCCTCGCAAATACTGCCAGAGGCCTTGCAATCGCCAGATCATATGCAATTGCCGGTAAGGAAAATGTTCCAGGAAGCAATAGCTGACGAGCCGCGCGACATCCTGCCAATCGTTGTAGCGTTTGTAAGTCAGTTCCTCTTGCAGCACGGCGCCAATGGAAATGACTGTTGCGAACGCATACCCGAAGATGACAAACTGCAGAAGGAACGACTGACTCAAGACGCCAAAGCATGCTGCCAAGATAATCGTCACGAAGCCACCCAGTTCGATGACCGGGGCCAGAAGTTCAAACAACCACAAGTAAGGAAGCGCCAGGCTTCCGATGGTTCCATAACGCGGCCGGAAGAGCATGTCCCGGTTCGGCCACAAAACGTCGAGCAGACCTTTTTGCCAGCGCGCGCGCTGTCTGGCAAGCGACCGCATGTCGGATGGCACTTCCGTCCAGCACACGGGGTCCGGGACAAACTCGATGCGATAGTCCGCGCCTTCCTCCCGCAAGTGGCGGTGCAAGCGTGCCACCAGATCAAAATCTTCGCCAATTGAGCCAGATCGGTAGCCCCCGACAGCGCGCACCAGATCGGTGCGGAACACTCCGAAAGCCCCGGAAATAATCATCAGCATGTTTCCCCGGGCCCAGGCTTCTCTTCCGATCAGGAACGCGCGCAAGTATTCGACGACCTGGATGACTTCAAGGCTCTTCCTGGGCAGGCGAACGCGGCGCATGCGTCCTCCTTCGACCTCTGACCCGTTCAGCACCCTGACAATTCCGCCAACCGATACCACGCGCTCGGGGTCTGCCAATACCGGGACCATGATTCGCAGCAGCGCATCGCGCTCGAGCACGGAGTCTGCATCGACGACACAGACATAGGGCGAGCCCGCCGCGTTCAAGCCGGCATTTACGGCATCGGCTTTACTTCCAGCCGATTCCTTATCCACGATGACAAGGCGCGGGTCAATGTCACTTCGGTAGAGTCCCCGAACCGGCGCGCTGATTACTTGCGGGATGTATACCGTTCTTACCAATCGCAGGCGAAACTCCCGCTGCATCATCTCCAGGGTGCTGTCGGATGAGCCGTCGTTTATGACGATGACCTCGAGTTCCGGATACTCGAGATCAAGCAGATTCCGGACAGCCGTGCAAATAAATGTCTCTTCGTTATGTGCGGGAACAAGGATGGTGATGGGAGGCACCATCGGGGATCTCCTGATCCAATCGGTGGGGATGCTTTCCAGGCGCCGCAGGTGCGCTGCGCTCGTCTTCAGCGCGATGGCGAGCATCAGCAAGTACCCGAGATTTGAAAGGACGTAGTAGAAAAAAAGCAGGTGGTTAGAGAGTTCGAGAAAGTAAATCATGACCGAGAACCCGCCGCGGCGGAGACTTTCTCCCGTGACGGCTGGGGTTCGGGAGGCAAGGTCCAGGTGCGCAGAACTTCCAGCAAAATCGTCTTCGTGCCCTTCTTGATTTTTTTGCTAGCTCTGGTTTCACTTTCGAGCTTGGCTTGCAAGCCGGAGTTTTCCAGCGCTGTCAGATAGGCATGCAATCCATACCGGTCTCGCATGGCCACCAATTGTTCGAAGATTGGCGCCATCGGCGCGGGGAAATCCACGATTGCTTCTGCTGCCCGAAGACGCACCAACCGATTTGAATCGCTCAAGCCGTGCAGCAAGGATGGGATCGCAGTTGGCTGAGAGAGCTTACCCAGGCTCACGATAGCGCGCAACCGCACGAACCACATGGGGTCTTTCGCCAACTCACCCAGGACGTTGATTGCCATACGCGGTTCGGCAACAGTAAGTGCGCGCGCGGCTGCGGCGCGCAATTCGGGAAGAGCGTCGTCGGCAAACTGCAGGAGCTCAGTCCCCAGCGAAGCGGTGGCTACTTCCCCCAGTACGCGTCCGAGCGCTTCGCGTACGGCTGGAGCCGCGTGTTGCAGATACGGCAGCAAGATTTGCGGACGCTCCGCGCAGCTCTGGACCAGTGCGCTTTGCAAGGGGAGAACGGGCACGACCAGCCCGACTTCACCCACCCAATGCAGAATTTCCTCGGCCGCTTCCGGACAGGCCATGCGCCCGAGACCGCGCAAGGAGGCGAGCCTGGTCTCCGGATCACGATCGCGCAATCCTTCTGACAGAGCCGGAATACCTTCCGGAGCACGAGTTCGACTGAGTGCTATCAGTGCACGCTGCCGCTTCCATCCCTGATGGTGCCGCGCATCAGAGATACATTTCTCGACGAGTCCGCTGGCGCGCATGAATTTCAGCAGGCTTGCTGATTCCGCCGGTCCTGCGATTTCAAAGGCGTCCAGCACCATGGTTTCGACAAGGTGACGGTCGGACGGTTTGTTGCGCCATGTCTCGTAGGGAATCTGCCCAGAGATCAGGTCGTCCCAGCTTTGGCGGAGTTCGAACTGGCGCGAATCACGGTGCGCGAAATAGCGTTTGCGGTAGATTCGCCGCAGCAGGATAAACCCCAGCAGCAAGACGTCTGCGACGACCATGGAAACGATCGCCTTCAGCACGAAAGCGGCTGGGCTTAGCCGGCGAAATGATTCAAAAGCGGAAACCATAGGTAAATCCAAAACTCGTTTGTGTGCGGTCTTGCGTGCGTTTCTGATAGGCAGCAAAGCCCGTCACGTCGTGGCGCTCTGTCAACTGGAAGCGCAAACCGGCACCATATGTCTGCGAAGCAAACTTTCCGATCTGATCGACTTGCGCGAAATTCTCCGTCCCTACCGCGAAGAAGACATTTCCCTGGAGGCGGCGTTCGTCCCACGCAGAGATAGGAAACCCAACACGTGTTAACCCCGAAGGACGCCATTCTGCGCCGGTCCCGGAAAAGTGACTTCTCGCGCCGGTCAGTCCTACCGACCACGTCCAGTCGTGAGGCAAGTAGAAGAGGGTCATCTCATTGATGGTCAGAATGCGCGCCGTTGTGTACCAATACCAGTGCTGCCCATAGATAATTTCCAACCCGTGCAGAAGCTTGCCAGCAGGGAGTCTCCATCCTTGGTCGTAGTCGAAGAACGCTTCGTTTTTCGGAATGACTTTGTTGTCATGAGCTGCCGCTCCGCCCACCGTTAAAGCACCCATCCTCGGCAACTTTCCGGTCACGCTCGCTACCGACGTTTCCGCATCCGTTCCTGCCCGCTGGTAAAAATTCTCGGAGACGCTAGTTTTCCAGCGCGGTGTCCAGTGCGAAGTGAAGCTCAATCCTTCCAGGTCATTAGCGCCACCAAAGCTGAAGAGGTCGGTATTGACCCCAACGCGCATCTCATGCCTGGGTTCACTGCGCAACGAAAGCAGGCCCAACGCGGCCTCTTTACTGGTCGGATCCAATTCCAACGCCCGGCGAAATTCCAGCTTCGCTTGGCTCCGGTTGTCTGCAACCCGCAGCGCGCGACCGCGTGCGGCATGGAGATCGGCGCGCTTCGGGTCGAGCTCCACGGCACGATTTAAGGCTTGCAGAGCGTCCTGGGTCCGGCTTTCGCGCGAATACACGTTAGCCAAAGCCATCCAGTTGTCCGGATCGTTGGGGACAGCAGTGAGAATCTCGTGATATTCATGTTCGGCTTCCGCGACTCTCCCTGACCACAGCAGCACGCGTGCACGCCACGTCCGTATGTCCATGTCTCGTGGTGCACGGGCAATTTCACGGTCCACGATGCTCATGGCCGCGGTCCAATCCTGCGCCGCGGCACACTTTCGAACTTGTTCTTGCCAAGCCGACGTCGGCTGTTGCGCCAAGCCGAACAAGCAGAATATCCAGATGACTGCCAGCACGCGGAACCTTGCTAGCACAATGATTCCGAGGCGTTTACCAACACCGAATGCAGTCATACCTTTGTAGATAGTCTCTACCGAACCGCGGGAGAGATACACTACCTTGCGCTCTACGACGGTTACATCAGTAACCGGTAGAAGCGCCTCGGCTCCCGAAGGCGGCGGACAGGAGTGTCCGCCCCACACCGGCTTTGGCTGGCTAGACAGACCCTTTGGATCCGTTTAAGTTCAAGTTTGTGGGCTGTCCAACGTGCCAGCAGCCTAGAAAGAATGCTTCCACGGCCAATGGGTCACGCATATCCCCATCGAGTCGTGGGCGACACAGACTCCGTTACTTGCGATGAATGGGTTTCTCGATCGACGGGATGGCATAAGGCGCAAAAAAACAACGGTTTTTGAGGGCCTAGATCAGTGGTTGGAGTGGCCTAAGTACTTTGGAATCAGCGGGCCATTTTGTCGTCTCACGGCCTCAAATCCCGTCGGGGAAGTTCAGCATGGTGACGACCCGGCAGAGCCCTGCGTCGTGACCCCAGTCGCATTTCTAGGCATCGCAGCTGATCCCGCAAATTACGTTCCGAGTTGCAAAATACTTTCGATTACTTCACAACTGTCTCCTGCAGAGGACGTTTCGAGTCAAGATCGAGATTCAACTCCAAAACGTTGACGCGAGGCTCGCCTAAGAAACCAAGCTGTCGATCCGCCGTGTGCCTAGCGACGAGCTCCTGAACTTCATCCGCGCGCATGCCGCGTGCTCGTGCTACGCGAGCCACTTCAAACTCGGCCGAGGCGGGCGAGATATGAGGGTCGAGGCCAGAAGCAGAGGTTGTTACCAGATCAGCTGGTACGGACTTCCCGGGATTTTCGGCCTGCAGAGAAGCGACGTCCTGCCGCACGCGATCAATCAGCTTCTGGTTCGTGGGTCCGAGATTTGTGCCGCCTGAGCTCGCAGCATCGTAGCCGCTTCCTGCGGCCGACTGGCGCGAGTGGAAGTAGCCGGCGCCGGCGAAGGCCTGGCCAATGATTCGTGATCCAATGGACCTCCCGCCACGCTGGATCAACTGGCCGTTAGCGTTAGCTGGAAACAGGACCGTTGCGATTGCCGTGACCACGAGTGGATAGGCGACCCCGAGCAAGATTGTGGTCGCGATGGTCATCAGAACGGCTGTAACAAGATTTTTCTTCATTTCTCGAATCCTTTAAGCAAGCCCAACCCGCGTGATCAGCATGTCAATGAACTTGATTCCGAAGAACGGCACGATGATGCCGCCCACGCCGTAGATCAACAGATTGCGCCGGAGCAACTCAGCGGCTGCCATCGGCCGATACTTCACTCCTCGTAAGGCCAGCGGGATCAGGGCAATGATGATCAGCGCGTTGAAAATCACGGCCGACAATACGGCCGACTGCGGTGTTTGTAAATGCATGATGTTCAGCGCATTCAGAACCGGAAATGTTCCCGCGAACATCGCAGGGATAATGGCGAAGTATTTCGCGACATCATTGGCAATTGAAAATGTGGTGAGTGCCCCGCGAGTCATGAGAAGCTGCTTGCCGATTTCGACGACTTCAATCAGCTTGGTGGGATTGGAGTCCAGGTCCACCATGTTTCCGGCTTCCTTCGCTGCCTGCGTGCCGGTATTCATGGCGACACCGACATCGGCCTGAGCCAGCGCTGGCGCGTCGTTGGTGCCATCGCCAGTCATGGCAACCAGTTTGCCGCCAGCCTGCTCGCGCTTGATTAAGTCCATTTTGTCGCGCGGGGTCGCCTGCGCCAGGAAATCATCCACCCCGGCTTCCCGTGCGATGGCAGCGGCTGTAAGCGGATTGTCCCCAGTGATCATGACAGTACGAATCCCTATGGCACGCAGTTGATCGAAACGTTCGCGCATTCCACCTTTGACCACGTCTTTCAGTTCAATGACGCCGAGTGCACCGCGATTCTTCTCGGCAACAACCAATGGCGTGCCGCCGGAACGAGCGATCTGATCCACGCACTCCTGAACAGGCTTGGGGAAGTCGCGACCATTCAAGGAAACATATTTCTGAATCGCATCTACAGCGCCCTTGCGGATCTCAAAGCCGTCCAGGTTGACGCCCGACATGCGAGTCTGGGCCGAGAATGGGACGAACTGAGCCTCGCGCGAGGACAACTCTCGTCCGCGAAGGCCGTATTTCTCCTTCGCCAGCACAACGATTGACCTGCCTTCGGGCGTCTCGTCGGCTAGTGAGGAGAGCTGCGCTGCATCGGCAAGTTCTGCTTCAGTAATGCCGGGCGCGGCGATGAACTGTGATGCCTGGCGGTTTCCGAGCGTGATGGTGCCAGTCTTATCGAGAAGCAGAGTGTTCACGTCGCCGGCGGCCTCGACCGCACGGCCCGACATGGCCAGAACGTTGTGCTGGATCAGGCGATCCATGCCGGCTATGCCAATGGCTGATAGGAGGCCTCCGATGGTGGTAGGAATCAGACAAACGAGAAGGGAGACGAGCACGAAAACCGTTTGCGGAGAGCCGGAGTAGATCGCGAATGGCTGGAGTGTAACCACGGCAAGAAGAAAGATGATCGTTAATCCTGCCAGCAGAATGTTCAGGGCGATCTCATTGGGTGTCTTCTGACGTTCGGCGCCTTCGACGAGTGCGATCATGCGATCGAGAAACGTTTCCCCGGGGTTGGAAGTAATCTTGATCCTAATTTGGTCTGACAAGACGCGCGTGCCGCCGGTCACCGCTGAACGGTCTCCGCCAGCTTCGCGAATGACGGGTGCGGATTCCCCCGTGATCGCCGATTCATCGACAGAAGCGACGCCCTCAACGATTTCGCCGTCGGAGGGAATGAACTCACCGGCAGAGACCATAACGACATCCCCGGTGCGCAGCTTCGAGCTTGGGACCTTCTCGATCTCGCCGTTTTCGAGCAACCGGTTGGCGACTGTTTCCGAGCGTGCTTTGCGCAGCGTGTCGGCTTGCGCTTTCCCCCGGCCTTCCGCCATCGCCTCAGCAAAATTGGCGAACAGCACGGTGAACCACAGCCATAGCGTGATCTGTAAGTTGAACTTGAAGGCCGCACCGCCGCGAAGCAGTAACGCACTGGTGATGACGCTGCCGGCTTCAACCACAAACATGACGGGATTGCCCATCATCTTGTGCGGGTTGAGCTTGAGGAATGCATCCCATACCGCGCGCTTCACGATCTTCCATTCCCAGACCGCTTTTTTCTTCGTCGCCATATTGAATCTCAGAACGTCTTGCCTGCACCCATCAGCAGGTGCTCCAGAATCGGCCCAAGGCTCAGAGCCGGAAAGAAAGTCAACGCCCCCACAATCAGGATCACGCCGATGAGAAGCGCCGTGAACAGTGGCGTGGTAACCGGGAACGTCCCGAGCGAAGGTGGAACATATTTCTTGCGTGCCAAGTTACCAGCGATGGCAAGCATGGGCAGGATCATCAAGAAGCGGCCAGCCAGCATCGTGATGCCGCCCGCGGTGTTGTACCAGAGCGTGTTCGTATTCAGGCCAGCAAACGCCGAGCCGTTGTTGCCTGCCTGTGACGTAAACGAATAGAGCATCTCGCTTAAGCCGTGCGGGCCGGGATTCAATATGCTGGAGGTACCGAATCCTTCGACGGCAGAGATGGCGGAAAACCCCAAAATGACCAGCGGAAAGACGAGCACGACCAGCATTGCCATTTTCACGTCGTAGGCCTCGATCTTCTTTCCCAGGTACTCCGGTGTCCGCCCCACCATGAGACCAGCGATGAACACGGCCAGGATGATGTAAATCAGCATGCCGTACAGGCCGGCACCAACGCCGCCGAAAATGACTTCGCTGAGCATGATGTTCACCAGCGGCACCATTCCGCCGAGCGGCGTGAAGGAATCGTGCCAACCGTTGATCGCGCCGCAACTCGCATCCGTCGTAACCGTTGCCCACAGTGCAGTGTTGGCGATTCCGAAGCGGACTTCTTTCCCTTCCATGTTGCCGCCGGCCTGAAGCGCACTCACGTGCTGATCTACCCCGGCGGCCAACAGCGGGTTCCCCTGAGCCTCAGCCCAGTAGGTGACGCTCACTCCGACAAGGAACAGAATCGCCATCGCAGCCCAAACCGCCCAGCCATGACGCGGCGAGCCGGTCATTCGTCCCAGCGTGTAGGTCAAGCCGGAGGAAACCGCAAAAATACAGAACAGCTCAATCAGGTTCGACACTGGGGTAGGATTCTCGAAAGGGTGTGCGCTGTTCGCGTTAAAGAAGCCGCCACCGTTCGTGCCCCATTCCTTGATGATTTCCTGCGAAGCCACAGGACCTTGCGCGATGGTCTGCTCTGTCACCGTCTCCATCACGGGCTTGCCATCGGAGCTGACAACGGGTTTCCCGCTGGCGTCCACTTTCGGCACGTGCTGCGGTTCGATCAGCTTCACCGTGTCGTAGGGCTTCAGGTTCTGAACGACTCCTTGCGAGACCAGCGCCAGAGCTCCCACGATGCAAAATGGCAGCAGCACCCAAAGGCATGAGCGGACCAGATCAACCCAGAAGTTGCCGATGGTTTCCATTTCGCGCCGGGCGATGCCGCGAATAAATGCGATTGCGATAGCGATTCCGACAGCTGCCGATACGAAATTGTGATATGCCAGGCCTGCCATTTGCGTGAAATAGCTCATGGTGGTCTCGCCACTGTAGTTCTGCCAATTCGTATTCGTGGTGAACGACGCAGCGGTATTGAACGCGAGCGCAGGCGCGACACCGCCCAACTTCTGCGGATTGAAGGGCAAGAAAGCCTGCGCACGCTCCATTACATACAACACCAGCATTGAAACCACACTGAAGAGCAGCATGGATACCGCATACTCGGTCCAGCGCATTTCGTGGTTCTCATCAACGCCGGTGACGCGATATAGCAAGCGCTCGAGCGGGCGCAGCACTGGGTCCATGAATGTCTTTTCACGGTTGAAGACCCGCGCCATGAAGACACCCAGTGGTTTCGTCACGGCCAGAATCAGCAGGAGAAAAAATGCGATCTGGAACCATCCGTTAGCGGCCATCAAAACTTCTCCGGACGCAGCAGCGCGTACAGCAAGTACACGATCATCAGCAGACTGATGACGAGCATAATGATTGATTCCAAAGTCATCGCTGCCTCACTTTACCCCGTCACAGAAGCGCACATAAGCAATCGCGATTGCAAAGAAGGCAATCGTAACCGCGACCCAAAGTATGTCCTGCATATATTCGTTCCTCCATCTCCAAACCTGCTGAGCTCCATGCTTACCAGGAGCCTTCTTTCCGCCCCCACCACCAGATGAGGCCTACAGTCGCTGTATCCTGTTGTTTGCTGAGAATGCCTTGCACATCAGTCAAGAATGAGGGCTGGTTGGAGAAATCGCGCCGCCACTCATACCGCATCAGGAAGCCATCAGCCGGAGCGTAGTCAAAAGTGACGGTATTTTCTTTCAGCGCCTGAGTGATGCCGCTGAAGAATCCGCCTCGATCCGAGAGGTATTCCGCGCGTCCTGCCAGGGCAACCCTCGGCGTGAACTGATAGCGGACGTACGCAGCGCCTCCGTCCACGTGGGAAGGGGCTGACGAATGACCCGGCGCCGCATTTTGCCACAGACGCTGAATCACGTAATCGCCTTCCACAGCCAGCGTCAGCTTCGGCGAGGTTTGCCAGGTCACGTAGCTGTCGAAGATGTGAGTGTACCCATCCGGCGCCGGCCGAATGGCCTGAAAACTGAGTCCCGGTTGAACCGGGATCGGGCTGCTTGGCGGCACCACAGCTCTATCTGGGTGCTCCTGTCCGAGATAATAGCTAGCCGTCCAGTTGATTGATTTGCGGGGCTTCGCGGTGAAACCAAAAAGCTCATCCTTGAAACCGTTGGTTGCCTCGACCTGGTTGGTACCGTTAACCACCCAATAGTTCAGACTGAAGCGATCGTTGATGGGATAACTCGCGCGGATTCCCATATGGTAGAAAGGCAAAAAATCGAAGTAGAACGACCGCGAATAGTTCATCTGGTCTTTGGTGTAATTATTTTCTATCCCCAACGAGCTGCCCCATTTTCCGAAATCGACCGTCAAACCCTTGCCCAGAGGGACGATGTAGGTCCCATACGCTTGAAAAATATTTCTGCAAATCTGCGGTCGAGGTTCATTCGCGGGGTTTCCCTGCAAAGTGTCGGTGGCTTGGCCATACTGCAGATCCAGGCGTGCGCCCCAACGGCGTCCGGTGCCGAGATCAGGTGCACGCTCTAAGATGACGCTGGCCTGATTCAAACTGAATTCGTTACTAAGCACATCATAGGCACGTAACAGGTTCACACGTCCAACTGGATTGTTGAAGTTGTACGCGTAATAGCCGTCAACGGTGAGGTTCAACGTAGTATCGCGGAAAAAATCGAGCGTTTTCCTGTCCGCGGAATTTAGCAGCGTTTGCGACGGTGTTGAACTCTGGCTGGAACCGGCGTCACTCGGCGGATCCTGCATTAAAGTCTGATCTCTCGATTGCATCTGCTTCAACATTGACTGTAGCTCTTTAACTTCTGATTCCAGTTGCTCCACGCGCTGCCGCAAATCCTGAGTATGCGCTGTCGAGTCCTGCGCCACCGCTTGTCCTGTGAGACCTGAAACGCAGGCTCCGAAACACATCAGCAACAAAACTTGGTGTTTCATAAGACCCACCTTCCTCCCGATGCCAGTTGTATATGCAGATCTCCCCTCAGAAGCTTTTTGATTTCACTGTGCTTCTTAGAATTTGACCAGTATGGCAAGGTTCAGCCGGTTCTCGTCTCTGCGAAGATCCGGGGTAAAACCCGAGACCAACGATCCCAGCGGGCCAGTGTTGCCACCCGGAGGAGTGATGCCGCCCTTCCCAGAAAAATAAGGGACACTGGCAGCCCGGTGGTCAAACTCCCAGCGGAACGTGATGTATTGGCTGGGCATGTAATCGAAGGTTGCCGAGGCGTCCCAAGCCTTGTACGGGTCCCCTGGATTTTCCGTAAAATAAGGCGTCCCTGATGTCGCGGTCGCGCCATTGATCGGAGGCAGCAACACCAGATAGCGGCCGGGGTTGTTGATCTTGCCACCACCAAGGGTGAAGCCGTAAAGATCTTTGTGAAACCACAAGCGGTTGTAGAGCATGAATCCAAGGAAGTCCTGCTTGGGCCACACGACGCGCTGGCCCGCAACCACGTGCACGGAATTGCCGGCACAGCTCACGCCGCCGCCATGTTCACATCCCATATCGCCGGTAAGCGAGAAGGCGGCCTTATCAAGAAATTTCGAGGGATTGTCGTAGTACTTGTACTCAATGCTATCGTCGGTGTGGTATCGGACCCGGCCTGGAACTCCTAGGACATCTTCCCCTAAAGCGTATTGATTCCCGAGTATCGACCAACGTCCATTCGGCCGCCACAGGATCTGCGCTCCAATACCCGGCCGGTTGTTGAATCTCCCGTAGGACTGCCATCCGTTGATGAACCACGGCTCGATTTTCAGATGTTCGGTCGGAAAGATCTGCACCCGCACGCCATTGAAGAACCACGGGGTATTCGACGAGACATATGACGGCTGATAAGCCCAGTTGTCAAAGTTGTAATAACTGAACAGTCCAATATACGACATGAAGATTCCCGCATCGACGTTGATCCCATGCAACTTATTAAAGTGATATCCGCCATAGGCCTCGGAAACGTAGCGATAGGCATCGGCGAGGTTCCATTGGCCACGCGCAGGGCTGGCGTCATTGCGCGGCGTCGTCTGTGAATACAGGCCGAATTGCGTCATCAGCCGGGCGCGAACATTGTCATAGTGAAAGTCGCCTCCGACGCCAAGCTGCGTCACGTGGACTTCGCTGGATCGAAAGACCTCGCTCGACCCGCCAATCGTATCGTCGGAGGGATGGTTGAAATCGACGATATAGTCGACATCCGCCCGGATTTCAGGGGTAAAGAATTTTGAATCGAAGGCAGGCTCTTTCGTCCGCGGATTGCCGTTCAACCAGGTGTAATCGGCGAAGGCAAACGGCTCCGCGGGTTGCTTCTTGGCGGGCTGTGTGGACGCAGGCAGCAAGGCCTCGCCTTCCGCGGGCGCGACCGTCACTGCGGGAGCAAGCGGAGCAATCGACGCCGTAGCTTTTGCAGTGTGAATCGCTGTGACGGGCTGCTCTGCAGCCTGGTGCTGTCTCAGCTCCGCCTCCAGTTGCGCGATGCGCTTCTTCATGGCGTAAAGCTCTTTCGCGATAGCCGGCGGTATCTGCTGATCGGAGTCGTTAGGTTGCTGATCGTTGGATCTGCTCTGCGTCTCGGTGGGTGAGCTCTGTCCAAAAGCGCGCATCGGAATTCCGCCAAGACAAAGACAACCGAGAAGTACGGCCAGGCCGCGCGTTAAGATCGACACCACTGTGTGCTCATTCATTTGCATCCCTTCATTCTCAAACGCCCTACTCGTTTCGCCGAAGGTTCATCCTCCGTAGCCCTCAACTGCTCGAAGAGATCCGTCCCTGTCAATTACCAACACTCCATTCGATACTTCTGTGCATAACTTTTGGATAAAAGCTTCATAAAAGGTTCATAAACTCGCGTAGTCCCCAGTTTTATGGTCTCTTTACGAAGATGCGCAGAATGGTTGCAAGGTTACGCGGCCGGGATCGCTAGACGGGGTTAGCTGCGTCTGGACACTCTTGTGCGAGAAGACTGACTATCGCAGTTCGCCTTCAGGATTGAAGCGATATCCGACCCACGGTTCAGTGGTTATGTAGCGCGGCGAGGCTTCGTCAGGCTCAAGCTTTTTTCGCAAGTGGCCTATGAAGACGCGAAGATATTCCGGTTGCTCTGTACTGTTGTCGCCCCAAACAGCCGCCAGCAACGCGCGGTGCGTTACCACGCGCTCGGAATGCCGCGCAAGGTAGGTCAGAATGTCAAATTCCTTCGGCGTCAGGCGTACGTCGCGGCCTTTGACCTGGACGCTGTGGGCCTGCGCATCTATGCGGAAGTGACCAACTTCAACCACGTCCGATTCGAGCGGCTGTGTTGCCGACAGGCGCCGAAGACCGGCTCGGACCCGTGCCAGCAATTCATTCACGCTGAACGGTTTCGTGACGTAGTCATCAGCGCCCGCATCGAGCGCCTCGACCTTCGTGCGCTCCTCGTTTCTTACCGAAAGCACGATGATGGGAATTCCCGACTTTGCTCGAAGATGGCGGCAAAGCTCGACGCCGTCCATGTTGGGCATCCGAAGGTCGGTGATCACGAGGTCGGGTGTCCACGATTTCATCACCTGCAAGGCATCGTCGCCATCGGAAGCGGTTCGGACCGAATATCCGCGCGCGGAGAGCGTGGTTTTGAGGACTCGCGCAATTTGTGCCTCATCGTCTACGACCAGGATCTTCGGTTTCTCGCCCGCGGCAGCCATCGGGCTACTTCACCTCTTGCGTCACGATATGTACGTCTACGGCTGGCGCGTCACGGAGGAACTTGTGGATGGCAGAAAGGTAAAGATATTTTCGCCAATTGGACTGCGCCGAGCGACCAAAGACAACCTGAGTAATGTGCTTGTCCCGCACTACTTTGGCGACTTCTTCCGCCACGTTGTTGCCTTTCGCGCGCAGCAGCTGTGCGCCCAGGCCCTCGGCAAACCGGATGTTCTGCGCGAGAGTCCGTTGATCTTCAGGGCTCTCGTCTCTGCCGATATCCACGTAAATCACGTAGAGCTCCGCATCAATACGTTGCGCCATGCGGGCGGCGCGCGCGACTAAATACTGCGCCGCAGGATTCGAGCTGATGCACACCCCGAATCTCTCGCGCACCGCCGCGTGCGGTGCAACGCCTTCCTTTTGCAAGTACGATTCGAGACTGCGATCTACTGCGCGGGCCACCTGCTGCAGCGCCAGTTCGCGCAGGGAGATGAGATTTCCGGGGCGAAAGAAGTTGTCAAGCGCTCGTTCGGCACGTTCAACCGGATATATATCGCCACGGCGCATGCGTTTTTGCAGGGCCTCGGGTGTGAGGTCGACAAGAACGATCTCGTTGACTCTTTGAATGACCCAGTCGGGAACGGTCTCTCGCACCGGCACGCCCGTGATCTGTTGCACCAGGGGCGTCAGGCTCTCGATGTGCTGGACGTTTACGGTCGAGAGCACATCAATATTGGCATTCAGCAATTCGAGCACATCGTCATAGCGTTTGCGGTGTTTGCTACCTTCAATGTTGGTGTGTGCGAGCTCATCCACCAGCGCAACCTGCGGCTTGCGGGCAAGGATAGCGTCGACGTCCATTTCCTCGAAGTCCGCGCCCTTGTAATTCAGTCTTCGGCGCGGCACCGTTTCGAGCCGGGCCGCGAGCTCCGTAATGCCTTTGCGTCCGTGAGTCTCCACCAGTCCAGCTACAACTTCTTCGCCGCGGCTGGCCCGGCGAATCCCTTCGCTGAGCATGTTGAAAGTCTTACCCACTCCAGGCGCGTAGCCGAGGAACAGCTTAAAGATGGCTAGCTTCTTCTGCGGAGCAGTCTCCTCCAGCCATTGCTCAGCTGTCTTCTGCTCAGGTATTTTCGTCATCGCGAATATTGTTCACCGGGAAGGCGGATTTGTCGAATCAGCTACAATCTCGTCGTGAAACAAGTGGTCCAGCAGGTGTTGCGTTACTTGGTGGTTGCAACGCTCGACGCGCTGATCACCTGGGTCTGCTTTCACATCCTGAACAGAAACCCAACCACGGTCGGTTTTATTTTCCTGCTAGCCATTCTTGTTGTTTCGGCGACTTGGGGACTTCGCTACGCCATCGTCATGGCGGTGTTGGCTACGCTGCTCTACAACTTCTTTTTCCTGCCTCCTTTGTTCACATTCAACATCGCTGATCCGCAGAACTGGATTGCTCTAGTTGCCTTTCTAATCACAGCGATAATTGGCAGCCAGCTCTCCGAGCGCGCCCGGCGCGAAACACGACAAGCAACCCAACGACGGAAGGAGGTGGAGCGTCTCTACGCATTAAGCCAACAGCTTCTCGTCTCCGAAAACGTCTTTGAGCTCCTGAACAAATTACCCGCTTACATCGCAGAGGTCTTCGGCGCCGCCGGCGTAGCCTTGTTTCTGGAGAATAAGCAAAAGATCTACCTTTCTGACATCAACGTGCAGCCGCTGTTTCCGCAAGAACAGTTACGCGCGGTCAGCGCGCGGGGCGAGCCTATGTTTGACCATCGGCAGCGTTCAGGCTATATGCCAATGAGAATGGGAGTTCGGTCAGTCGGAACGCTGGCGGTGGTTGGGTGCGACATTTCGCGCGAGACCCTGGAAGCCGTTGGCAGCCTAGTGGCAACCGCCATTGAGCAAACCGCGACGATGGAAAAACTCAGCAAGGCAGAGGGCGCCCGCGAGAGTGATCGCTTGCGCGCTCTCCTGCTGGATTCTGTTACCCATGAGTTTCGTACTCCTCTTACGGCCATCAAAGCGTCGGCCCAGACGCTCCTTTCGGAGGTCGAACTCGACAAGCCGCAACTCAAAGAACTTGCCACGGTCATCGATGAGGAGAGCGACCGCTTGAACCGCCTGGTAGGCGAGGCAGCGGAAGTCGCGCAGTTGGATGCGCGGCAGGTAGAGCTTCACCTGGAGCCTCACCCAATTAGTGAAGCGGTCGGCATGGCGTTGGAAAAAGTGAAGAACATGGTGGATAAGCGCCCAATCGAAGTCGAAGTTCCGAAAGATCTACCCGCGGTTAACATGGATATTGACCGCGTGGTAGAAGTACTGGTTCAACTGTTAGACAATGCCGCGAAATATTCGCCGCCGGAGACCCCGATTCATATCAGTGCGGAGCTGCAGAACAATCGCTTGATCACCAGCATTGCCGACCATGGGCCTGGCATTGACGACGTGGAACAGACAATGATCTTCGAGCGGTTTTATCGCGGTCGGAACCAGAGGATTTCAGTACAAGGCACCGGCATGGGACTCTCAATCGCGAGGGCCATTGTCGAGCTGCACGGCGGCACAATGGGTCTCACCAGCCAACTTAGCCGGGGTTCTGTGTTCTATTTCTCGCTACCGCGGAACTGAGGCTGGCTTTAAGGTGACTGACCTTCACATAACATACGTCTGAGGAGAGTGTATGCTACGATGTCGCGCGACTTCAGTTTTGACCTCATTAGTCCTGATCCTGCTGGGGGCGGCCGGCGCCCAGACCGCCGAAAAGCCTGATCTGAAAAAGCAACCCACCCTCTACGTAGTGGGTTATGCCCACCTGGACACGGAATGGCGATGGGAGTATCCCCAAGTCATCAAGGAATATATTCGGAAGACGATGGAGGATAACTTCACGCTGTTCGAAAAATATCCGCACTATGTTTTCAATTTCAGCGGCGCCAATCGTTACCGTTTCATGAAGGAATATTTTCCTGCGGATTTTGAAAAAGTAAAGAAGTATGTAGATTCTGGCAGATGGTTTCCGGCGGGCTCATCCATGGAAGAGGGTGATGTGAACGCGCCTAGCGCTGAAACCATCATCCGGCAGATTCTCTACGGAAATGACTGGTTCCGGAAAGAGTTCGGCAGAGCCAGCGCAGAATACATGCTGCCCGACTGCTTCGGATTTCCGTCTTCGCTGCCGACCATCTTGGCGCACTCCGGGGTGAAGGGATTTTCAACGCAGAAGCTAGTCTGGGGTTCTTCCGCCAACGCGGGAGGTCCGGAATCGCGAGAGAAGACGCCGGAAGGAACGCCTTTCAACGTGGGGGTCTGGGTGGGACCGGATGGCGAGAGCGTGCTGGCCGGCCTCAACCCCGGCGATTACAGTGCCGGAATCGACACTGATCTCAGCCGGCCGCTGCCTCCGCTGCCGCCCGATCCCGCGTTTGAACAGGAGCAGAACAGGCTGCAGGCGCTGCGACAGAAACTGGAACTGGCCGACCGAAGCGGACAGCCGCCCGATCAGAAAGAAGTCCAGGACTTTACTAATCTGAGCAACCGGCAGAGGGCAGTCACCAAGGTGCAACAAGATCGCAACCTGGACCGGTATCAACATGATTGGGCCGCGCGGGTCGAGCAGAACGGCAAAGTCAGCGGCGTATTTACGGACTATCACTATTACGGTACGGGCGACATTGGCGGAACTCCGGACGAGGAATCGGTCAAGCGGTTGGAGGCCATTGTCACAAAGGGAACCGCCAACCTTCCGCCCGAGGGGCAGCTTTTTCATGAAGGGCAGCCGCATCCCGAATGGCCCGCGGTAAGGGTGGGCGATGGTCCTGTTCACGTTGTCTCTGCGAATGCGGAACAGATGTTCCTCGATATCACTCCCTCCGAAGCAGCTGGCCTTCCGCGCTACACGGGCGAGATGGAACTGACCAATCATTCGGCCGGATCACTAACCTCGCAGGCGTACCAGAAGCGTTGGCTGCGGAAAGAAGAGTTGCTTGCCGATGCGGCGGAGAAGACCTCGATTGCAGCGGAATGGCTGGGTGCGCGGCCGTATCCGCTACACAGACTGAACGATGCTTGGACACTGGTGATGGGCGGCCACTTCCATGACATCGCCGCCGGCACGGCCACTCCCAAGGCATACGAGTTTGCCTGGAACGACGACGTAATTGCGATGAACCAGTTTGCCGGTGCGCTCAGCAACGCCACAGAAGCTGTGGCCGCGGGGCTGAACACCGAGACCAAGGGTGTTCCGGTAGTTGTCTTCAACCCACTGAACGTCGCGCGAGAGGACATCGTGGAAGCCACCGTGAATTTTTCGGGCGGAATGCCTAAGGCGGTTCGCGTCAGTGCTTCTGACGGCAAGGAAGTTCCGGCCCAAATTTCGAACGGCAGGGTATTGTTCGTCGCAAAGGTTCCGTCAGTAGGATATGCGGTTTACGATGTGCAACCCGGCGGTGGTGCGGAATCGGCTGCATCAAAATTGCAAGGGTCGCAGAACGCGATCGAAAATCAGTACTACCGTGTGAAGCTGAATGCGGACGGCGACGTCGCCAGCATTTTCGATAAAGCGATTGGCAAGGAATTGCTGGCGGCTCCGGCGCGGCTTGCGATTTCTTATGACAACCCGGAGCAGTGGCCGGCGTGGAACATGGATTGGGATCAGGAGCAGGCGGAACCGAAGGCCTTCGTCGGAGGTGCAGCGCGGATTCGCCTAGTGGAAAATGGTCCGGCGCGCGTGGCCGTGGAAGTTTCGCGTGAAGCCGCGGGTTCCAAGTTCGTGCAGACGATCCGGCTTTCGGCGGGCGACGCGGGAAAGCGCGTGGAATTCGCAAACGCAATCGACTGGAATACCAAAGAGGCCAACCTGAAGGCGACGTTTCCGCTCGCAGCTTCGAACCAGATGGCCACCTACAACTGGGACATTGGCACGATCGAGAGGCGCACAGCGCAACCGAAGAAATTCGAAGTGCCGTCGCACCAGTGGATCGACCTGACAGACATGAGTGGCGAATTCGGCGCGACCGTTCTGACCGATTGCAAGAACGGATCGGATAAGCCGAACGACAACACCATCCGGCTGACGCTGATCCGAACTCCGGGCACGCGCGGCGGTTATGCGGACCAAGGTACGCAGGATATCGGACATCACGAGTTCATTTACGGTATTGCCGGTCACGCCGGGGACTGGCGCCACGCCGAGACTGACTGGCAGGGCCAGCGCCTGAATGATCCGCTTATCGCCTTTCAGACTTCGCGACATGCGGGCGCGCTGGGACGGGAGTTCTCCTTGGTGAAAGTCAGCAACCCGCGGATCCGACTGTTAGCTTTGAAGAAGGCTGAGCAGGGCGACGAAGTGATCGTGCGTCTGGTTGAACTCGATGGAAAACCGCAGCCGAACGTGCGCATACAGTTCGCTTCGCCGATTACCGCGGCGCGTGAAGTGAACGGTCAGGAACAGCCGGTCGGAGCGGCGCCTTTGACTGGAGGCGTGCTGACAACCTCGTTCACCGCATATCAGCCGCGCACCTTTGCCGTTAAGCTGGCTGCGGCTACAACCAGGGTCGCGGGGGTGCATTCTGTGCCGGTGCCACTGCCATATGACCTGGCTGCGGCCAGCAATGACGGCACGCAGTCGGGCGCCGGATTTGACGGCAAGGGTAATGCGATCCCAGCGGAGATGCTGCCTGCAGAGATCACGTTCAACAATGTAGCGTTTCATCTCGCCCCGGCGAAGACGGGCGCACCCAATGCGGTCGTGGCAAGGGGACAGAGGATTGATCTTCCAGAAGGCCGCTACAACCGCGTTTACATACTGGCAGCTTCGGCGGAAGGCGACCAGAAGGCGATGTTCGCAGTAGGCAGCGCAGAGGTCGAGCTAAACATTCAGGACTGGAGCGGATTTGTCGGACAATGGGATGATCGGCAATGGATCGGAAAGGACGTTCCTGCGCCGGGAGGGCCGACGCGAACCGAGCATGATGACTATGCCGAAATGACCGGCATCAAGCCGGGCTACATCAAACGCGCCGACCTGGCGTGGTACTGCACGCATCACCACAACGCAGGGGGAGAGAATGTTGCTTACGCCTACTCCTATCTGTTCGCGTATCCGATTGATCTGCCACCTGGCGCGAAAACAATCACTTTGCCGGGCAACGACAAGATCCGCGTTCTGGCTATATCGGTGGCAGAGGAGAATCCCGAGGTGAAGCCGGCGCAGCCTCTATACGATTGATGTCCCACGCCGGCCGCTCCTCGCAGCGCGTGGCCAAGGAGCTAGATCGTCATCAGGCTAACCCGGGCATAATCCGGAGAGGCACGTTTCACTTTGATTTTGTTGTGCGATTCATTCGTCCATGCGGGCTTCGAGGACGTGACCAACCCACTCGGTTTCCAGACTCGGCGGCCGCATTAGGGTCTGCATCACCACGCAATACTGTTCTGTTTTCTCTCGCAATCCGCGCAGTTGTTCCGGTGTTGCCTTAGGCGCAGCAACTTCAAAATGAAGATGAATGCTCTCAAAGCCGACGGGCACGTCTTTTGATATGCCAAGCGTGCCTCGGAGATCCAAGTCTCCTTCTACCCTGACCTCAATGCGTTCGGTTGGTATGCCCATAGCCGCGGCCACCATCTGACAGGTGATCTGCGCGCAAGCTGCCAGAGCCCCCAGCAAAAGGTCGCCGGAGCAAGCGCCGGCCCCGGCGCCTCCGACTCCTTTGTGGGCCTCCGCATGGTAGAGGGCACGTCCGATATCGACCGAGCATGCTACCGGAACATCCGTCTGTCCACCCTTTGCCCGGATTGTGATTTTCGAGGCATTTGGGTCATTGCGATATTGGTCTTTCAGCGGCTTCTGGAGCGATCGAATATCCATGTCAACCTCGTTATGTCTAATCTCGGACACTTTTCGCTGACCGGGAACAGCCTCGGCCACGCCGTCGGCCACGCCGTCTTGAAGTCGCTTCACCTGCATGCTAGCATTTGTGCTCATCAGGGAGATGCCTGTGCCCAAATTCGTCATCGAACGCGAAGTCCCTGGCGCCGGAAATCTATCCGAGGCCCAATTGCGTGAGCTCTCCCAAAAGTCAGTCAAGGTTCTGGAGGAAATGGGCCCCGCGATCCAGTGGCTCCACAGCTACGTAACCGGCGACAAGGTCTACTGCGTCTATCTCGCTCCTGACGATGCGGCCATCCGAGAGCATGCCAGGCGCGTAGGCATTCCCGCCAACCGCGTCTCTGCCGTGCGACGACTCATCGACCCCACAAGTGCGACGTGAGCGTTGCACCTTCCCGGGCATCCGAATTTCCTTCGCCACCCGGGTCAGCCGATCCGGGCTCCTCTGGGCTAACGCGATCGAGACGCAGCCTCGGGCGTCAGCACCTCTTCAATAGCTCTCTCGGCCGGAAGAGCCCAACCCTCTAACCATGCGGCCTCGCCTGCCTTGTTGATCAATGCCTGGCGTGCCGGGTGCAGACCTGCTTCCAGCTTGGCTTGTTCCCCCGGCGTGAGCGGAGCGCCAATATTTTGGCGCAACGCAGCCGCTGCGCCCGCCAGTCGTAGCGAACGCTCGCCTTCGAGTTGAACAGCCGCCAAGCACGCGAAACACTCCAGCAGGCGCGCAATTCCGCGCTTATGGTCCAGTTCCCGGAAAATTCTTATGCTTTCCCGGTACAGAGACCACGCTGTGGGATAATTTCCCTGTTCTCTCGCCAGGCTCCCTAAATCAGCCAGCGTGCCAGCAATGCCCCAACGGTCACCGAGTTCCCGAAAATTTGCCAGGCTCTGTTCGTATAATGCCCGCGCGGCTGCGGAGTCACCCTGATCGCGAGCGACATCCCCCTGGTAGTTCATCGACCAGGCGACGCCTGTCCGATCTCCCAGCCCTTTGAAAATTGAGAGACACTCCGCGTATAGAGATCGCGAGCGCGCATAGTCACCTTGCAATTTGACGACATTGGCCAGGTTGCTGAGACAACGAGCGACAGCCTTCGAGTCGTCCAATTCTCTCCACAGGACCAGGCTTTCTTCGAACAGAGAGCGCGCAACCGCTAGGTCACCGCGGTCCCGAGCGAAGACCGCAAGCGCGTTTAGGGAGACGGCCACGCCCTGCGTATCCCGCAATTGACGCGCAATATCCAGGTCTTCCTTGATGAACTCATCCGCTGCGGCATAGTCTCCCTGTTCGCCGGCGAGAACGCCTGCGGCAAAAAGAGCGCGAGCGCGCGCCTTAGTGGGAGCTGCCGCTCCTGCGAGCTTCAGTAGCTTACCCAGCCTGTCCCTGCCTTCGGTGAGATACTCGCGCATCTCCCAAAAGCGAAACAGGGCCGCGCCCAGACGTAGACCCCACTCAGCATCTTCGGTTTCTGTCAGCCACTCAAGGCCCGCGCGAAAATTGTCATGTTCCAAGGCCAAGCGTTCCAGCCATTCGGCCCCTTCCGCGCCGCTTTGGTCCCTAGCCTCTTCTTCCGCGAGCACCAGGCAATAGGCGGCATGGGCGCGCTTCGTCGGGGTTTCTTCCCCGCTTTCCTTCAGTTTTTCCAGAGCGTATTCGCGAATCGTTTCCAGCATCACGAACCGCGATTCACCCTTCCCTTGCTCGACCTGCTGCACCAGGCTTTTGTCCACCATGGATGCCATACCGTCGAGCAGATCCAAATCGAGATCACGTTTGGTGTCGCACACGGCTTCCACGCCTTCCAGATTGCATCCGCCTACGAACACCGATAATCTTCGGAAGAGTTTCTGCTCCTCAGCGCTCAGCAGATCGTAGCTCCAATCCATGGCAGCACGAAGCGTCTGCTGCCGCTGCGGCAAGTCCCGCGCGCCGCCCGTCAATAGCTGCAACCGGCGCGCCAGGCGTGTCCGCATGGAAGAAGGCGAAAGAACTTTGACCCGGGCGGCTGCGAGCTCGATCGCGAGGGGCAGACCATCCAGCCGGGCGCAAATTTCGGTGACGGCGGATGCGTTTTCCCGGTTGACTTCAAAATCTGGCTTGACAGCGACGGCGCGCTGCACGAACAGCGCGACCGCAGGGTATTGTAGGAGCTCAACCGGAGACATAGACCGCGAATCCGGCAGCGCAAGCGGCGGCACCGGAAATTCATGTTCTCCGTACACGTGCAGCGCTGCGCGACTGGTTACTATGATCTTGAGATTTGGGCCCATGACCAGGAGCTGTGCGACGGTAGGCGCCGCCTGAATCAGGTGCTCGAAATTGTCCAGCACCAGCAGTATGGGTGCGCGCCGTGAATCTTGTAAATTCTCCGTGAGTATTTCGAGCGGCGACTGACCGCCCGCCTCGCGGATCCCCAGCGTCTTTACGATCACAGAAGCGATCAAGCCCGGATCACTTATAGAGGAGAGCGAAACAAAATGAGTGCCACCTGGAAAGTGCTCGACCAGGCCACTTGCCACCTGCACCGCGAGGCGCGTTTTGCCGATCCCGCCTGGACCTGTGACCGTGACGAGGCGAACATCCTGACGCAGCAGGAGTTCTTTGGCGGCAGCCACTTCCTTCTCCCGCCCCACAAACCCGGTCCGCTGCGCTGGAAGATTCGTCGGGCGAGCTTCCGCCCGCTTAACTGGCTTCTCCAAGAAGCGGTCGCGTATGGCCGCAAGTTCTCGTGCGAGATCTCGGGTTGAGACGTAGCGCCTATCGGGCTCTTTCGCCAGACACCGCTCGATAGCCCAACACAGCGGAGCCGGGACGTCGGGGTTTTGTATTCCGATCGGTTCGGCTTCTTCCCGGAGGATGGCCACCAATGTCTCCGGTGCTGTCCTTCTCTGAAAGGCGCGCTTTCCGGTCACCATCTCGTACAGCACCAAGCCGAACGAGAACTGGTCTGATCGGAAATCCAGCCGATCGCCGCTAGCCTGCTCCGGTGACATGTATCCCACCGTTCCTAGGACCAGACCCGCTGGGGTGTGCGACGTAGTGCAGACATCCCCTTCTCCGCTGGGTGACCCGAGCTTCGCTAGACCGAAGTCGAGGATTTTGAGCAATCCATCATGAGAGATCATCAGGTTCTCGGGCTTTAGATCTCTGTGCGCGATACCCGCTTCATGCGCCTTGGTCAGACCTTCCGCAACCTGCGCCGCGATTTCGATGGCTTGTCGCATTGGCAGCGGGCCGGAGGCAAGCAGCTCGCGCAGCGTCTTCCCCTCCACCAACTCCATCGCAATGTAGTGAGTGGAGCCCTCCTGTCCAAGATCGTGGATAGTAATGATATTAGGGTGGTTGAGAGCAGATGCCGAGCGCGCTTCCTCCTGGAAGCGGCGCAACCGGTCCTGGTCTGCGGAGAATGCGGCGGGCAGAATCTTAATAGCCACAGTGCGGCCCAGGCGCGTATCGCGCGCCCGGTACACCTCGCCCATCCCGCCCGCGCCTACTGCGGCGATAATCTCATAAGGCCCGAGGTTGGTGCCGGCGGTGAGTGCGCGCGACGGGGCCAGTTGCAGAACCTCCGGCGCGGCTGCACCCAAAAACTGGCTTCCGGCCTCCTCGTGAGCAGCGATCAAAGACTCCACTTCCATGCGCAGATCGGGATCCGCCCCACAGGCTGATTCAAGATAGGCTTGCCGTTCCTCGGGCGCCAGGCACAGCGCTTGCTCCAGGATTTCTTTGGTCCGTTCCCAGCGTTCCGAACTCATGCCCTGGGTCTCCGGGAAATCTCCCTATGCAGCCAGGCGCGGGCCGCGGTCCAGTCGCGCTGCACGGTCGCGGTCGCA